>LFCJ01000061.1_pt1 | contig 55519 bp, 59 predicted proteins | sample 643141 | NCBI WGS metagenome assembly LFCJ01 (sample SAMN03766243, study PRJNA286221) | soda lake metagenome | biome: soda lake; feature: Kulunda steppe; material: water; isolation source: sample B1-Br-g2 brine of Lake Bitter-1 | place: Russia: Kulunda steppe | collected 2010-07
CCTGCGTGAACTGAGGGAATATCTTGCCTACTCGCCGCCGCCACTGTTAGAGCGGCTGATCGAAGACGCTCAGAAGATCCACAAGCAACGACCGATCCTTCAAGAACAGCTCGCTACCACCATCAACTGACCGCTGAGGCTTAGCTAAAGACCAATGGTCAGCATCTGCGGTGTCGTCTACAGTGTCAGCGTCGTCTGCCGGACCAGCGCCTGCGCCTGGCCGATCGATCGGTGCACCCGGCTCACGGTCGGCAGCGACTGGCTGGCCGACGCGCTCTCCAGCGATCGACTGTGCGATTTCGGCGACCTCGGGACCGCCGATCTCGCTTGCGTTTTCGGCAAGCATCTCGATCGCGGCGACGTCGATGCCGCGCTCCTCGAGTAGCGTCTCGTTGAACTCACCAGCAGTCGCTGCGGTTCCGTTCGCCAGTCGCTCGGCGGTCACTTTCTCGGCTGCGATCGCAGCCATCTTCCCTCCGTACTGTCCCTGGCTGATCTCGCCGGCCTCATAGGAGTCGTTCAGCTCGTCGCTTCGGTTTTCGAGGTCCGCAATACGGTCCTCGACCTCGGCGAGTTGCGTCTCGACAACGTCCGCTTTGGCGTCATCAGTTGCCGACTTAGCGATCGAGATGCCGTACGTGCGCTCCGAGAGGTCACCTTCCAGTTCAGCTTCTTGGACGCCGACGACGCCAGCCAGCTGTTCGCCGGGGGCGACACCATCGTCTTCGGTATCCTGTTCGTCGTCCTGTACACCCACGGCGTCGGCAGCCGCAAGCGGCATTGCCATCATCGAGACGGCGAGTAGCACTGCGAGTACGATCGTCGTTGTTCGCTTCATGACGATTGGAGCCTGGAGCTACCACCCCATATACCGGGCCGATAATCACTCCGGTTCAACGACTGTCAACGACGATTGACACTGTTTGTTCGAACAAAAAACGGTAGAAAACGGACGAAACGGTCCGGCGCTGTCGTGCGGTTTTCGGCTTTTTTCGATCAGTCGGGCTGCTCACTCGAGTCGACCAGTTGCTCCTCCCGATCGGGCAGCGACAGCACGTTCTCACGGCCCAACCGGAACGACTCGACGTCGCCGTCCTCGCGCAACGAACTGACGACCTTGCTCGTCTTCGCGTCCGTCCAGCCGAGCTCCGAGACGACGTCTTGCTGTTTCATGCGACCACCACGCTCCTCTAGCAGCCGACGAACGCGTTCTTCGTTGCTCAAGAACTCCTCCGAAATGCCCTGCTCATCGGCAGTGTCGGACTCCCGATCGGCCGTCGCTGTTCCCGGGGCTTCGTCACCGTAGTCACCGACAGCTGGTGTCGAACCGCCGCCGGCTCTCCGCCGCCAATACCACACCGCGACGACGCCAACCAGACCGAGCGCCCCGAAACCGACAGCGATCGCCGAAAGTGAGAGCCCCGAGCCACCGCTCGAAACGACCACGTATGGCTCCCCGGAGACGAAATCGGTCTGTGAGCCACGCCAGATAACCGCGTTCTGTCGCTGATCGTCAGGCTCTGGACTCACGTCCATCAGTTCGTACTCTTCGGGCCACGAGAGCAGTAATCGTGTCCCGTCGTCGAGATAGAGCCCTTCGATCGCGTCCCCGGCACGCAGTTCGGTGCCGTCGACGGCGGCGAAGCCGTCCCAATCGAACGTGTACCTGATGACGCCGTACTCGCGAGCGAGCGACTGGCGCTCCGTCTCAACGGCAAAGCCATCGATCGACATCTCCCGCTCCGTCGCATCGCTTGCAGTGGCCACGGTCGAATCGATTCGATCGGCAAACCGCGTCAGATACGGCTCGGGGTCCTCGTCGATATCGTCTGCGATCGATTCGAAGGCGTCATTCGTCTCGTCGTCGTCGAGTTGGACCCAGAACTCGACGGTCCACGTCGCGGAGCCGTCTGCGGCCATCGCGACGTTCATCCGGACCTGATCCGGATCGATGTCGTCGGGAGTCGCCGTGAACGGCTCGGGCGAGTCTGTCCCGACCGAGTGAGACTGCGGCCGATCGGTGGCTGCACCGACGACCGAAAGCGGGGCGGAAACGAGCATCGAAACCGCGAGGAGGCCGACCACCAGCCGGACGATCGTCCGTGAGAGGCGTTCAGTCATCCGTATCGAAGTGACCACTGGCGACACGGTATGCAGACTCTCTCCGGCAGCGACAGAACAGAGAACGGTGGAGATCGATCCAGCGAATCACGAAAATCAGTTTTCGATAGGGTTCTAATACGTCTTTTGATCGGTGGCATGTGATGTCGTACAGCTGAAGATTTCTATCGGAACAGTGCGTTCTGGCTCTACAGTGCGGTTCGGCTACGCCAGTACAGGTGCGGAAACACGGCCGCTACAGGTACAGGAACACGGCCGTTCCGGGCGTAATCTCGGATACGACGCTTCCGAGAGCGTCGATCGCACCGCTGACGAAGCTACCGATTGTCTCGAGCAGATCGGAAACGAACTCCGGAACCGGCTCCGGAAGGTCATCCGTCGCTCCGTCACCTGGGGTCGCAGTCACTGTCCCGGCTGCGCCGGCGAGCAGTGTGATACTGATCACGATCGCGAGGAGTGCGTGTCGTCTCATGACGACCGGACACTGGCCAGGAGATGACTTTAATCCGCGATACTCTGTCGCCCGTTTTCGCCGTTTTTCGCCGATTGTCGTCTGTTGCAGTCTACAAACCACTCGCGTTGGCGGTTGTTCCTGCGTGCCAGTGATCGCCCGAACGAAGCCGGTAAGCATCGGAGCAGACGACAGCCGTCGGTATCAGGCAGCAGGCGTCTCGAGGTCCTCGTACTCGCGGATGCGCTCGCTGAACTCCTCCGGGATCGGCGCGGGCTGTTTCGTTTCCGGATCGACGTGAACGAGCGTCGTCTCCGCGGTCGCGACGATCGAGTCGTCGACGAGGAACTCGTAGGCCATCGTACAGCTGGTCGTTCCGAGTTTGGTCACGGTGAGGGTGATCGACAGCTCGTCGTCGATCGTGATCGGCTGCCCGTAGTCGATTTCGAGGTTTGCAAGCACGAACGGGAACTCCCAGGGGTCAAGGCCCAGGACCTCCTCTGCGTAGTCCGACCTGACTTCCTCGAGATAGTTCGCGTAGACGGCGTTGTTGACGTGGTTCAGCGGATCGAGATCGCGAAATCGGACTGGAACCTCGGCAATGAATTTCTCACTCATTGTTCGTTGTCAATAGCGGCAGGGAAAAATAGCCACCGGTTGATATAGACGTGTGTTGCTCCGATCGATTGCGACCACGGCGATCGGTGCCGATCGACGACGGACGGGACAATTGGTGCCAATTGACGATGGACGTGATGACCGGTGCTAATCGACGACGGACGTGATGATCGATGTCGATCGGTCAGCGTGGGCAGTAGCGCTCTGCGTGTTCCGGACAGAACTCCGGTTCGCGAAGCTGTGCGTCGATCAGATCCTCGTGGTAGTGTGCGTTGAACAGCCGACAGCCCGATCGGTCACAAAATGCCTCGCCCGTCTCGAGGTAGTGGTATCCCTGAAGCACGTACCCTTTTAACGCGTCGGTCGTCCGCGGATCGTTCTCGATCAGGAACTCGCCTTCGACGCGGCTTTCGAGTATCTCGCGTGGTGGTGTATCGCCCGAGAGCAGCGAGTGTCGCTGCTTTTCTTTATAATACTCCTCGGGCTTCGCCGGTGCCTCGTACAGTCCGGGAACTGAGACCAGCGTAGGCTGGCCGAGCACGTTCACGCGCTTGTGCCAGCGGCCGTCGTGCTCGCCCCAGGTCCCGATCGCCCGACCGAGAAGCGAGACGTGCAGTGTTTCCAGCCCGCGCTCCTCGTCCGGCAGGAGCGTATTGAGTGCGCGCTGAATCTGGACGCCGTCGTAGAGCACGCCACCCTCGCGATCGGGGTTTTCGAGTGCGCGTTCCTCGTAGCGAATCGTCCCCAGCATCGTGTTGCCCGTCTCGCGATCGTACGGCGAGAGCACCCGCGCCTTTGCGAACCGTTCGGCCAACTCGTCGCTGCCGTAGATGTCGAGAAACCGATCGCGAACCGACACCTCGCTCGCGATGCGATCGGCCAGCCAGTCGGCGATTGCGTCGACGTCGACGACGGTGTCGTCTGCCTGAGACATCTCCCTGTCGGCGGCGGTCGTCGGCGCACGATAGAGGATAACGCTATCGACCATATGCGACCTAGTTGTACCACCGGGTGAAACAGTTACGGTCGGTGTCCGTGACACGACTCCAGCCGGAGCAGCGACGGGCTACTCCTGGAAAAACGCGGGCGGTTCGACCTGCTCGGCCTCGGCTTCGCGCCAGCTGTGTGCCGGCTCCCAGCCCAACTCCGTTCGTGCTTTCGCCGTCGAGAACGCTGACTCCTCGCCCTCGATCTCACACTCCTCTGGGATGTCGCCAAAGACAGCCTCGATGACATCCGCGGTTGACCGACCGAGATAATTGTTCGCGGCCATCGCGTGATACGCCTCGTGGCCATCGATATCGGCGTGGAGGGCGGCCTCGACGATCGACACGACGTCGCGGATGTCGACGTACGACCAGAAGTTCCCGCTCGGCGCTGCCGATTCGGGGTCGAACGTCGTTCGGCCGTCAGTTGCACGATACTCGCCGGGGTACTGAATCCACGACGGCCGAATCGAGGCGACGGAGATGTCGTAGCGCCGAACCGTCTTCGCGGCGATCGCTTCGCCGACGAGCTTCGACGTCCCGTAGCCGTCTTCGGGTCGCTGCGGGTGGCACTCGTCGATCGGCAGATAGTCCGGAAGGAACGGCTCTGCGGCGAAGGGCATTCCGTAGAGGCTTTCGCTCGAAGCCCAGACCACATCCGCACCGACCCGACCGGCGGCCTCGAAGACGTGGTATGCGGTCGCGACGTTCGTCAGAAACGTCTCAGCGCCGGGGGCGATTCCCAGTCGTGGAATCCCTGCGAAGTGGATGACTGCGTCTGGATTTGCTGTGAGAATCGCCTCCCAGACCGGCCCCTGCTCGGTGCAATCTGCTGCAAGGAACGTGACGTTGTCGCGCTCGTTGGCGGGCCGTTCGAGGTCGATACCGACGATCTCGTGGCCTTCGGTTGCGAAGTGATCGACGAGCCAACTGCCCGCAGCCCCGATCGCACCGGTAACGACGAGTTTCATACCCACTTCCTTCGTTCCGGTCGTCAAAACGGTGTGGGATACGAGTCGTCCCCACAGGAGGGCTATCGGCGTCGCTTCCGATCAGTCGTCAGCGGGGGTTGCGTTACGCGAGGTGACGTCGACCGGCTCGGCGTCGATCTCGAGTTCGTCGAGGGCGATCTGGGCGGCGCACTTGCCGGAGACGAGCATGGCACCGAACGTCGGGCCCATGCGCGGGAGGCCGTAGGTCGTCGCGGTCGCCATTCCGGTAGCGATCAGCCCTTCGTGGACGAGACCAGTATGTTCGACGACGGCGTCCTCGCTCTTGCCGACCCACATCGAGTCGTGGCCTGGCGAGTCGTGACCGGGTGCGCCGTACTGGTCGTCGCCGGTCTGGTCCATGCCCGTCGCGGATGCCTCGGCGTCGCCGATGCCAGGTGCGTCGAGCACGCCCCGCTCGTCGAGTTTCTTGACGGCCATCGCGTCGTGGCCCGTCGCGTCGATGACCAGGTCCGCCTCGACGGCGATCGGATCGACGCACGTGATCTCGCGTGGCAGAGCGTGAACTGGCGTCCAGTTCATGACGACCCCACCGACACGGTGGTTTTCACGGATGACGATGTCCGTAAACTCCGTCATGTTCTGCATCTTTGCGCCAGCGTCACACGCGGCCTTGATCAGCCCGGAACAGGCCTCGGGACCGTTGGCGATGTACAGCCCCTCGCTGTCCTGGGACTGCTTGTAGGAGACGTCGAGTTCGTCGAGAATCTGCTGGGCCGGGTCACGGACGGTGACTTTGTTCATCAGGAAGCCGCCGAGCCAGAAGCCCCCGCCGAGATAGTTGTTCTTTTCGACGACCATCGTCTTGACCCCGCGCTCGGAGAGCTCCTTCGCGGCCGTCAGCCCCGACGGACCACCACCGACGATGATGACGTCCGAGTCCGAGAAATCTATGAACTCCTCGGTCCACTCCTGTCCGATCGCGCGTGTTACGTCTGCCTCACCAACGTCACTGAACTGCTCGAAGTTGTCGCTCATACAACTAAGTGGTATTTGTTGGTGGTAAAAAAACTGTCGGGTCAGCTGGTCAAACGGTTGCCGTGGTTGCCCCCAATAGTTGGTGTGCTGGCTGGTAATCGATACACCGGGACACGAGTGACTCGACGGGTTTCGATCGCACAACGCGACACGCACAACCGAACGATCGGCTTCGGCGCAGTCACCTGCCGTAGACGAACTGATCTGTGGCGAACAGTCGTCTCGGCCAGTGTCACACGCCAGAACGTCTTCCAGACTCTGTTCCTGGTATCGAACGGGCGCCATCTTCGCTCATTGGTGCCATCTTCGCTCGTTGGTGTTGTTGCGCTCGCGCGATCGCTATTCGACTGTACGCCCTCCCAGCATACCGTGGAAAACGGCGCGTGAGAGACAGCGGATGGACTCAGCAAACTGGCTCGTTTCAACAGCTGAACTGAGCAACACGTCCTGTACCAGTGCGAACCAATCGCCTACTGGCGACAGATGTTCGGGAAGATATCTGGTCGACGAACCAATTTATGGACGATAACGCACAATAACGGGGTATGGTGGGGAGAGTTCGCTGCCCGAACTGCAAGGAAAAAGGGGCACGGGAATCCGATAGAGAGTTACTTGGACCCGAAATCAAACGAAAGTTTGAATGTGAAAACTGTGGCCACTCCTGGGGAAAGGTCATCTAACCGAACGGAGTTGCGAGTGCACTGTCCCACCGTCGGTGGGAACGAAGCGCGTCACTCCGGCGCGTGCGCAGTCTTTTCGACGTACTAGTTACCCACTTTCTCAGACACCGTCCCAGTCGTTCCCACACAACCCCGCTGTGGCTCTCTCAGAAGACAGCACCTATCCGAGACGGGGCAACACAACGAGCGGGACCACTTTCAACCCGCTCGTCTGCCCGAACGCTGAAGACCTACCACTGCATACGAACGATCGATGGATCGTCGCAGATTTCTGGCACTCGGTGCGCTCGCCCCTCTTGCCGGCTGTCTCGGCTACTTCGAGGACAACGGCGAGGAGATTACCGAGCCGGGTGATGTCGAGATCGTCTGGGACGATCTGCTACGGGACAACCCCGGGACCGAAAACGAGCGTGTGCACGTCTGGGGAATCGTCAGAAAGGTCGGCGATCGTGAACTGAGCTACATCGAGATTCGGGCGACGTTTTTCGACGCCGAGGGAGAAAAACTCGAGACGGTCATCGAGAACGTGGAAGCTGACGTCAGCTCGGGCGAAGAGTGGCCATTCGACGTCGAGTTCCCCCACTTCGGTGAGCGAGCAGCAGGTGTCGACACCTACGAACTCGAACCAGTGACGGGGGTCTAACCCCCGAACTATGATCCCGACGCGATCGATACCGTCACATAGCCGAAACCAAACAGACGCCCATAAGTCGGGACAGCGACGATCGAGAACCGAGTTGCAGACCACCGTATCGCCATGACCGACCACGACGACGGCATCACGACGCTCGCAAGACAGGGCTCGATCACCTTCATCGGCAACGTGATCAACGGCGTGCTCGGCTTCGCAATCGTCATGTTGATGACGCGGTTCGTCAGTCCCTCGGTCTACGGCCTGTTCGTGCTCGCGACGTCGGTCATCCTTTTTATGCAGGTGTTCGCGAATCTCGGACTCCCGCTGGCGATCGACTACTTCGTCCCGCAGTATCTCGATGCTGGCGAGAACGGCAAGGCAAAGGGTGTGATCGTACAGGTCACCGCGACAGTTCTCGTCACCTCCTCGCTCGTCGCGGTCGCACTCGTCATGAGCACGGCCGTGATAAGCGACTTCTTTCGGGAGCCAGCGATCCAGGTCGCGCTCCTGTTCCTGTCTGTGACGATCCCGATGCTCGCAGTCTACAATATCCTGTTGACCTCCTATTACAGCATCAAGAAGCTGCAGTACCGGGTGATCATGCGTGATATCGTGCGCCCGATCGTCAGGTTCACCGTTACTGCCGGGTTCTTGCTTGCTGGATTCGGGATCCTCGGACTGATCGCTGGCTACGTCGTGGGACTGTTCGTCGCGATCACCATCGGTTCGATCGTCTTCACGTACAAGGCGTGGGATCTCCTGACGGCGAAACTGGAACTCGTCGCGCCGGGGCCGCTCGTAACCTACTCGCTCCCGCTGGCGATGACCAGCGTCGTCTTCGTCCTGATGGGCCACGTCGATTACTTCGTCCTCGGCTACTTCCTCGCCTCGGACGACGTCGGCATCTACCGCGTCGGCTACATGCTCGGCTCCGGGCTGATGATCATTTTCAACTCGCTGTCGCCGGTGTTCAAGCCGCTCATCGCCGAGACCAACGACGATATCGATCTGGTCGAAGAGCGGTTTCGGATCATGGCCCGCTGGATCGTCGCCATCACGCTGCCGTTCGCGATCGTCCTCTCTCTCGGTGCGGGTTCCTTTCTCGCCGTCCTCTATACGCCCCAGTACGCCCAGGCGAACCTCGTCGTCGTCCTGCTGGCCGGGGCGTTTCTGTTCAACGTCACCTTCGGCGGCCCGGATGGCTCGCTCCTGCAGGGTCTCGGCTACTCGCGACTGGTGTTCATCAACACGCTCGTGCTCTTCGGGGCGAACCTGGTCGTGTCAGTTGCCCTCGTGCCGATCGTCGGCATCGAGGGAGCAGCGATCGGCTCCGCGACGGCGCTGTTGCTCGTCGGCGTGTTGACGCTCGGTGAGATCTACTATTTCGACGCGATCCATCCGTTCACCAGAGACTTCTGGAAGGTCGTCGGTGCTGGCGTTCCCGCGACGATCGCCGGCGCGCCGATCGTCCTGTTTGTCGACTCGGATCTGGTGATCGTCGCTGCGTTGCCGATCGTCGTCGTCGGGATCTATCTGGTGACGTTGATTGCGACCGACGCGTTCACTGACGCAGACGCACAGATGGCCGCCGAGTTTAGTCCGGCACTGCAAAAATGGTTGCCGGCGAGTCTGTTGAACCGGTGACCGTGTTCGACACACACCTCAGGACTTGTAGGTGCGCCCCATCTTCAGGGTCCACGGTCGATAGCGGCCGGTATCGCACGGTTCCCAAACCCGCCGACGTTCGATAACGGCCGGTATCGCACAGTTCCCAAACCCGCCGACGTTCGACGCCGACTCAGTCGTCGACGAGATCGGTCTCGCTCCCACCGGTCGTCGATCGATCGTCGGGCGTCGCTCGATCGCCCTCGTCGCTTCCGGTCGGCACCCGGTCCCCGTCCTCACTATCGGCCACAGCGTCGACCGCATCACCACTCCCCTCCTCGATCACGCCCTCGCGCCACGTCCCAAGACGGAACCAGGCGACGGCGACGACGAACGAGGCGACCATTCCGAACGCGTAGGCCCACCAGATGCCCGCGACGCCGAGGTCGATCGCAGCGACCGTCGGGATCGTAATGCCGAGATAGGGGATCGTCACGGCCGTAAAGGCGAGAACGAGTGCGACGGGGACCCGAAAGACCCACCGCGAGAGAAAAGAGAGCACCATCGCTTCTCTCGTGTTTCCGGCGCCCCGAAACGCACCCTGGATAACCATCACGCCGGCGAACAGCGCCCAGAACGGAGCCATAATTCGCAGGAAGACGACCCCCTCGGCGATCACCGCGGGATCGGCGACGAAGATCCGCATGGCCTGTGCCGGGAACGCGACGAGGACTGCTGCGATCGCAAAAATGAACACCATCGTTGCCGCTGTCGCCCAGCGGGCGACCGCCGCGGCGCGATCGGGCGTTTTCGCGCCGAGGTTCTGGCCAACGCCGGTTGCGGTCGCCTGCCCGACCGCACCCGAGACGGCCCACGTGACCGACATCAGGCGGACACCGATGCCGTAGGCGGCAGTCGGCGCGGCTCCAAACCGTGCCACGAACCCAGCCATTGCGACCGACGCAAAACTACGCGCCCAGCCGTCGATCGTCGCCGGATAGCCGATGTCGAGCAACTGTTTCTGGATGGCGATATCAGGCACGAGATCGCCGAGTCGGAGTCGAACACCAAAGCGGCCGTCAAGCAGGATGTAGATCCCGGCTACCGTGGCGACGGCGCGAGCGATGAACGTCGCGACGGCCGCCCCCTGGGTGCCCATCTCGGGAAACGGCCCCCAGCCGAGGATGAAAAACGGATCCAGCACGACGTTGATCCCCGCAGAGATGAGCACGAGCCACATCGCCGTTTTCGTGTCTCCAGCGCCCTGCAGCGACGATCGAAACGCAAAGAACAGAAACGTCAGTGGAAGTGCGAGGAAGATGATCTCGATGTACGCAAGCGCCTCGACGAACACCTGATCGCGCGCGCCGATGAGGGTGAGCAACGGACGACGAAAGAGGAGGCCAATCGCCGCAAGCACTGTCGAAACGACCATCGTCAGCAACACGGTCTGGGCGACGACTCTATCTGCCGTCCGATCGTCGTCAGCCCCGACGTACTGGGAGACCAGCGCGATCGTCGCGGCCGTGATCCCCATTGCAGTAGAGACGAACATCCACGAGAGTGGAAACATCAGAGAGACGGCGGCCACGGCCTCAGCACTCACACGTCCCACCCAGAACATATCCGCGAGGTTGTAAAACGTCTGCAGAAGGTTCCCAAGGACCAGTGGCCAGGCTAGCTGGAGGAGTTTCGGGGGGATCGCCCCCGTCGTCATGTCGACCCGTTTTCGATCGGGTGACGTGTCCGGTTCGGCCACAGTCGGTTCTCGTCCGTCTCTCGGCTGGCCGCCAGAAAAGGACTCGCCTCGTGGCCACGGCTTGCCGACTCCTGGCCCGTCTCGAGGCGCACCTGGTGTAGCAATCCAAATGATCGAGGCGATCGGGGCTGATCGACTCGAACGTCTCGACCGACGTGCCAGCGATCGATCCGACCGAGCGATAGCAATCGCGTGGCCCGATCGAAGCGAGCGACGGTGATCGGAACGAGTGACGGTAATAGCTCGATCGGAACGAGTGATACTGATGGCGTGGCTCGGACGGGAGGTGGCCCGGACGGGAGTCGCGTTCACACGCTCGCGACGCCCGCGAGCGCACGCACACCTGCGCTGTCTGCCGGTTTTGGCGAAAGCGTTATCAGATGCTCAATCGTAGCGAGCGACAATGATCGACACTCGTCCCCGGGCAGCCGATCGCCGGACCGCCGGAGGTGAGCCGCCGTGGAACTGATTATTACGGAAAAAGACAACGCAGCGAGGCGGATCGCCGACATTCTGAGCGGCGGGACGTTCGATTCGAGTCGCGAAAACGGCGTCAACGTCTACGAGTGGGGTGGCAAACGCTGCGTCGGTCTCTCTGGCCACGTCGTCGGCGTCGACTTCCCGCCGGAGTACTCCGACTGGCGGGACGTCGAACCGGCAGAACTGATCGACGCAGACGTCGAGAAGACGGCGACAAAAGAGAACATCGTCGCGACACTTCGAATCCTTGCCCGCCGTGCAGAACGCGTCACGATCGCGACTGACTACGATCGCGAGGGTGAGCTGATCGGGAAAGAGGCGTACGATATCGTCAGAGACGTCGACGAGGACGTCCCGATCCGCCGGGTCCGGTTCTCCTCGATCACGGAGAACGAGGTCCAGAACGCGTTCGAGAAACCCGACGAACTCGATTTCGATCTGGCCGCCGCAGGCGAGGCACGCCAGATCATCGACCTCATCTGGGGGGCGGCGCTCACTCGCTTCCTCTCGCTGTCGGCCGGCCAGCTCGGCAACGACTTCATCTCCGTTGGACGGGTGCAGTCGCCGACGCTCAAACTGATCGTCGATCGGGAACGCGAGATCGAGGCGTTCGATCCCGAGGCATACTGGGAGCTGTTCGCGGATCTGACCAAGCGCCAGTCGGACGACGACGCCACGTTCGACGCCCAGTACTTCTACCGCGACGAGGACGGCAACGAGGCCGAGCGAATCTGGGATGAGGCTACCGCCGAGGCGGTCTACGAGACCCTCGCCGATCGCGACACCGCGACGGTCGTCGACGTCAACCGCCGCACGCGAACCGATACGCCACCGACGCCGTTCAACACGACACAGTTCATCCGTGCGGCGAGTGCGATCGGCTACACCGCCAAACGGGCGATGTCGATCGCCGAGGATCTCTACACGGCAGGCTACATCACGTATCCGCGGACTGATAACACGGTCTACCCTGACGACCTCGATCCCGACGAGCTGCTCGATGAGTTCGTCGGTCACTCGACGCTGGGTGAGTCCGCCGAGTCGCTGCTCGAGGCAGACGAAATCGTCCCCACTGAGGGTGACGAGGAGACGACCGACCACCCACCAATTCACCCGACGGGTGAGATTCCGAGCCGCGGCGACATCTCCGACGACGAGTGGGAGGTCTTCGAACTCGTCGTCCGACGCTTCTTCGCCACTGTCGCCGACGCTGCGGTCTGGGAACACCTCAAAGTCGTCACCGAGGTCGGAGAGCATCGCCTCAAGTCCAACGGCAAACGGCTCGTCGAACCCGGCTACCACGACGTCTATCCCTACTTCAGCACCACCGAGAACTTCGTGCCGGACGTCGACGAAGGCGAGGAACTGGCGCTTTCGGACGTCGAACTCGAGGACAAAGAGACACAGCCCCCGCGCCGGTACGGCCAATCCCGACTCATTGAGACAATGGAAGACTTGGGGATTGGAACGAAGTCTACCAGACATAATACTCTGGAAAAACTGTATGATCGTGGCTATATCGAGAGCGACCCGCCACGACCAACGAAGCTCGCGATGGCCGTCGTCGACGCCGCCGAGAACTACGCCGATCGCGTCGTCAGCGAGGAGATGACGGCCCAGTTGGAGGCGGACATGGACGCGATCGCGAGCGGCGAAGCGACACTCGACGAAGTCACCGACGAGTCCCGGGAGATGCTCGAAGATATCTTCGAGAATCTCGCCGAATCACGCGAGGAGATCGGCGACCACCTGCGGAAGTCGATGAAAGACGACAAGCGGCTGGGTCCGTGCCCCGAGTGTGGCGAGGACCTGCTCGTCCGGCGGAGTCGCCATGGCTCCTATTTCATCGGTTGTGACGGCTATCCGGACTGTGAGAACACGCTCCCGTTGCCGTCGACGGGCAAGCCGCTGATCTTAGAAGAGGAGTGTGACGACCACGGGCTGAACGAAGTGAAGATGCTCGCTGGCCGCCAGACGTTCGTCCACGGCTGTCCGCTCTGCAAGGCTGAAGATGCCGGCGAAGGTCCCGTGCTGGGTGACTGCCCAGACTGTGGTGGCGACCACGACGGAGAACTCGCCATCAAGACGCTCCAGAGCGGCTCTCGGCTCGTTGGCTGTACGCGCTATCCCGATTGTGAGTACTCACTGCCACTGCCCCGGCGGGGTGAGATCGAAGTCACCGATGAGTACTGCGACGAACACGAGCTGCCAGAACTCGTCGTCCACAGCGGTGACGAGCCCTGGGAGCTTGGCTGTCCGATCTGCAACTACCGCGAGTTCCAGGCCCGTGAGAACGAGACGGACTCCGATCTGGAGGCGATCGACGGCGTCGGTGCGAAGACAGTCGAAAAGCTCGCCGACGCTGGCATCGAGAGCATCGACGATCTGACCGAGATTGATCCGGACGACGTCGCCGACGACGTCGACGGCGTCAGCGCCGATCGGCTTCGGGACTGGCAGGCGAAGGCGTAGCCGCTCGGGTCACCGATCGAGTACTGCTTCTACGGCCGCGACGATCTGTGCTGGGCGCTGGACACCGGTCTCTTGCCAGCGGCGCTCACCGTCGGCATCGATCACAGTTGTCACTGGATACCCCACAACACGGTACCGTGCCGAGAGCGTTGAGTCCGGATCGTAGCCGACCGCCCAGTTGCCGTCATGGCTCGCCCACCAGTCACGGAGTTCGTCGGCGGGCAGCTGGCCGATCGACTGGTAGGTGACCGACAGGAACCGGACCTCGTCGCCGTACTCGTCGGTCAGTGTCTCGTGAGCGTCGGCGAGTTTCGGCAACTGGGCCTGACACTGCCCACAGCCCGTCACGAAGAACGTAAGCACGGTGACGCTATCGGCCGGCACCGACACCGTTCCAGCCTCGCTCCCGCGAGCGTCGATCGTTTCGACGGCAACGGATCCATCCCCCTCGCTCTCGTCGTCGCCCGCCCCCTCGTCGTCTGGCAAAGGCACACCCGTTCGGACGAGCACCGCAGCTCCCCCGAGCATCCCAAGGCTCGCGAGTCCAGCGACGACGTCGCGGCGTCTCACCGGTCACCCACCCCGACAGTGGATCGACCAGACCGCACGCGGAGTGACACAGCAACTAGACTGTGCCGTACGCGACAGGTCATACGGGACAGTACAGGTGCGAGCGTCAAAGGATTCGTTGGTTCGATCGTCGATATCCGATCGTGGCGAGGCTGGCTGGCCCGTCACCGATCGGGGGAACACCCAAGCAGCCACCGTCCGTCCGTGAGAACGTGACCGACGAGCGCAAACGGTGGAACGAAAAGTACCGAGGTGTCGAGTTCGAACTCCCCGCGGATCCGATTCCGGAACTCAAGCGCCAGATTACGACGCTCCCTGAGGGACGAGCCCTCGACGTCGCGACGGGAACGGGGCGTAACGCCTGTTTTCTCGCCAGCCACGGCTACACGGTCGACGCGATCGACATCTCCGACGAGGCCCTCGATCAGGCACGAGCGCGGGCAAACGACCGCGGTGTCAGCGCAGACGTCACCTGGCACCGGACAGACGTCTCCGAGTTCGACTTCGGGACGGAACGGTACGATGTCATCACGGTGAGCTACTTCGCGGCACTCGACCTGCTGCCGGAAATCAAAGACGCGCTTGCTCCCGGCGGCGTCCTCATCTACGACCATCACCTTCGGACGACCGATCCTGTCGAGATCGGACCTACGAGCGAACGCCACCGGTACCGATCGAACGATCTGCTCCGGGCGTGTCTAGATCTGACGGTGCTCTCGTACGAGGAACGTCGACGACCGCTTCCGGGCGGGCTTGCCGCGGTCGCCACCCTCGTTGCGCGACGGTCCACTGGCGGCACCCAGTCGTATCCGATCCTCGCCGATCGGTCGAATACAGCTGAGACGTGACCGGCGATCGGACCGGGCAGTCTTCGCCGCTTCCTTCGTCTCCATCTCTCCCGTAGCTGGTGTTTCGTCGGCCTCACATGTCTCCCCTCCGCCAGCTTTGTCGACGTCGTCCCGAAGCTACTCGGCGTCACCGTCGGCTTCGAGTGCCGTTCTCACACCGGAGACGATGTTCGTCGTCGTCGTCCCGCCCCCGTCACGCCAGTGAACCTCTCCGTCGCCGCCGATCGCGATCATCCCCGGGAACTGGTTATCGTGGTACTCGTCGAAGAACGCACCCGGTCGATCGATCCCAATCGGCCAGTGGCCGTCGTGTTCGACCCACCAGTCAGCCAACTCCTCGTCGGTGGGCGTCGCTCCTTGGCTCCAGTCGATGAGCGAGCAGACGAACACGTCGCTGTCCGGGCCGACCTCGAACTCCGTCTCGAGGCGATCGTATGTCTCGCCGACGGTCGTGAGGAATCCCTCGCTTGTCGGACAGAACTGTCGGGTGAAGTTGACGAGCGTGACCGCATCGGGTCGGGGGAGGTCGATCGTCCCTGCTTCGCTGCCGGGTGCGTCGATGAGTTCGATCTCGAACGGTGGGCCGTCGGTATCGCTACCAGTGCTGTTCTCGGCGTCGTCCGTCCCATCGATGCCGACGTCGTCGAGACAGCCAGCGATCGTTGCGAGACCAGCGGTTCCAACGAGGAGTCGGCGGCGGTTCATCGTCGTCTCGCCTCGGAGACCGCGACTGCGAGCGGGAGTGGGAGTAACACCGATCGCGACGCGGTGGTGACGGCTGCTCGGGACGCTGCCATACTACGGTGTACGGTGGCGGACGCTAAAATGGATGGATTCGACTCGGTCGAGTCACTGGACTTTTCACGGCAGCGCGTCCATTCCTGGCAGTGACCAGTCCCATTAGCACACTCCTCGCAGGCGTGGTCTTCGGCCTCGCACTCGCCGCGCCGCCGGGACCAATGAACGCGATCATCGCCGAGGAGAGCGTCGTCCGGGGCTGGATGGCCGGATTTTCGGCCGGCCTCGGGGCGATGCTCGCAGACGTGCTCTTTTTTTTGCTCACGCTCGCGGGCGTCATCGCGGTGATCGATCGCTACCCCGCCATCCGGCCAGCACTCTACCTCGCCGGTGGCCTACTCATGTGTTATTTTGCCGTCGGGGCGATCGATGAGGCTCGATCGGCGGCGTCGTTCACCGATGGTGGCCGAACCTCGGCGAAAGGCTTCCGGAAGACGTTCGCGCTCTCACTGACGAACCCCTACCAGATCGGGTTCTGGGTCACGATCGGGGTCGGACTGCTCCAGCCCGGCAGCCTGGATGTCTTCGCACACGTCCCGGCCGTGGACACCCTCCTCGAGGGCGTCCTCGTCGTCCAGACCGGGTCGCCGGCGCTTCTGTTCGGATTCTTCGCCGGTATCGCGATCTGGATCGTCGCCTATCCGGCTGCGCTGGTCGCGGCAGGTCGACGGGTAGACGCTGCCGCCCCCATCGTCGCCGCACTCAGCGCCGTCGTGCTGGCCGGGTTCGGCCTGCTGTTTCTCTTCGTCGGCCTGCGTACGATCGTCTGACCACCCACACCAGCCGATCGCGCCAGTCTGTGTCAGCTTGGCAGCCGATCGCGTCAGAATAGCGGAGTCGATCGGGACAACGTTTCAGAACCAGACCTGGCTGTGACACCGTCGATCGGCGAGAGCGGAAAGAAGACGAACCGACAGGTACCACCGCCAGTTCTCGTCTCGATACTGGAGTCCGAGTTAGCCCATCGCAGCGATCTCGTCTTCGAGCCACTCACGGAACCATTTGACGCGCTTGAGTCGCTGATGGGCGATGCTCTCGGCGGTGTCGCTTTTGACTCGTGAGGCGGCGTCGTACCCTCGTTCGAGAACGCGATCGACCATCTCGTCGGAGTCCATGTGCGTCCGGGCCTCATACCCCATCCGCAACAGCATCAGGGCGGTGCCGTTCGCGCCGACTTTGTCGAGGAGGTCAGCCTCGATGAGACACTGCGTTTCGAGCGCGACGTCGTCTAAGTTGCCCTGATAGGAGTGATGTTCGATGGCGCGACACACTTGCTTGATGAACGATTCCGGATACTCGGCGCGAGATTCGAGATACTTCCGGGCGACCCTGGCACCTGCTTCGGCGTGGAGTTCCTGGTCTGTCTCGAGTTTAGCGACGTCGTGAAAGAGTGCGGCGACGCGCGTTACGTCGGGGTCTGCACCTTCTTCCTGGGCAATCTCGTCTGCGAGTTCGACGACGTTGAGGATGTGGTTGTGCCGGTACTCCGCCGAGTGCCACGGATACCAGCGCATGCGACCGCCCTCCTCTTCTTTCTCGACGCTTGCAGCGAGATACTCGAAGACGAACCCTTTCATTTCCTCGAATTCGGCGTCGGAAACTCTGTTTTCTTTTATTTCGACGCCCACGAGAGATCCCTCCGCAATAGATGAACGGTAGTCATTAGCTAAATGTAAGTTCGTTCCGCTCTTAGGCCTTTGGTTCGGGATGAGTTCAGTGAGACTCAGACCGATTCAGATCTCATCGAGAGTGGGGTTGCCGCGATCGTCTCGGTCTCTGTGAGTGTGATTTCGAGGCACTGATCGGTCTGTGTGGGTGTGGTTTTGAGGCACCGATCAGTCTCTGGGAGTCTCTTCAATAGCTCTCATAACACAATCATAGGAAATATCCGTTAAAGTCAAACAGTCAGCACGGGAAAGACCGGTATGAGCAGCGAACAGGACCAGGAGTCGATCCGGTGTCTCGTCGCCAAAGTCGGCCTCGACGGTCACGATCGGGGCGCTCACGTCATCGCTCGCGCGTTTCGTGATGCCGGCTTCGAAGTCATCTACTCCGGGCTCCACAAGGCGCCCGAGGAAATCGTCCAGGCAGCCGTCCAGGAAGACGTCGACGTGCTCGGGATCTCCATTCTCTCGGGCGCCCACGACACCCTCGTTCCGAAGATCATGGACGGGTTAGCGGAGTACGGTGCCAAAGAGGACACGCTCGTCCTCGCCGGGGGCGTTATCCCGGACGAAGACCGTGACAAACTCCGAAAACAGGGCGTTGCCGAAATCTTCGGCCCCGGAACATCGATGGAGGAGACGATCGAGTTCGTCCGCGAGAACGCGCCCGAGCGATGAGCGGTGACGAAGAGAGAACGGCGGTCGACGAGGGGCTCTTAGAGGAGTTGCTGGCTGGCAAACACCGCGCGCTCGCGAGAGTTATCTCAACGATCGAGAACCGATCGGCAGGCTACCGTGAGCTCGTCTCCGAACTGTATGCGCATACGGGCGCAGCCGACGTAATCGGAGTCACGGGCAGTCCAGGTGCCGGCAAATCGACGCTCGTCGACAAGTTGGCGGAGGCGTATCGCGATCGCGGCGAGACGGTCGGCATCATCGCGATCGATCCCTCCTCGCCGTTTACCGGCGGCGCGGTGCTCGGCGATCGGATCCGAATAGCCTCGACGGTCGGCGATATGGACGTCTTCGTCCGATCGATGAGCGCTCGTGGCACGCTCGGCGGGCTCTCGACAGCGACGGCGGACGCGGTCAAGGCGATGGATGCCTTCGGCAAGGACAAGATCATCATCGAGACCGTTGGCGCTGGCCAGAACGAGATCGATATCGTTCGGACCGCAGACACGGTCGCCGTCCTCGTCCCGCCCGGATCGGGAGACGATATCCAGACGCTGAAAGCCGGCATTCTCGAAATCGCCGACATCTTCGTCGTCAACAAGGCCGATCGGCCGGGTGCCGATCGGACGGTGCAAGAGCTGCGGGACATGCTCCATCTCGGCTCCGGAACGGCGACGAGCGGTGGCGGTCACCACGGTGTCGGTGCGATGGACGAAGCCGACTGGGGCGACGACGAGGACGGCAGAGAACCCGACCAGCACGAGGAGTGGACGCCGCCGATCGTCGAGACGGTTGCGACGACGGGCGACGGTGTCGAAGAGTTCATCGCGGCCCTCGCCGCCCATCAGCGGTACCTCGTCGACTCCGGCACTCTGGCGGAGATGAGCCGACGACGCTACGCCGAGGAGATCCGGACGCTGCTGCGCGAAGACGTCCATACGCTACTCGAAACCGAACTCGAGGCTGCAGGCGGGATCGACCACCTCGCGGATGCCGTCCGAAACGGCGAGACCGATCCGTACACGATCGCCGATCAGTTGCTGCAGCCAGTCGAGTCGTGTGTTGGTGAACTCGATACCGACACGCTGGATACCAGTTTCGAGAGCGATCGATGATCACGTTTCGGAGCCGACTGAACGACTGGTCCTGCGAAAAAATGAGCGGACCCCAGGAACGGGGTAACAGCGCCTGCCGGTATGCGGACCGCTGTCCGTCTCACTTGATAATCGTCACTGGAACGGTCGCCTTGTCGACGACCGTCTTTGCGACGCTGCCGACGACCTGTTCCTGCGTCTCCGAGAGACCACGATGGCCGATGTAGATGCTGTCAACACCGCCCTCGGCGGCGTAGTCGGCGATCGCTTCGGCAGGTCTGCCTGCGAGCAGTTCGCTCGTAATTTCTATCTCAGACCCTGCGGCCGCTTCGTGGGCCCGTCGTGTTGCCTGTTCGAGCGTCTGTTCGCCCTGGGCCATTGCTTCGTCTTCACCCGGGAGCAGGAGACTCCCGTTGACGAGTTCCGTCTCAGGTGTCAGCACGTGGACGATCTCGAGGGACGCGTCCCATGCACTCGCCGCGTCCACAGCATACTCGATCGCTGTATCGCTGACGTCCGAGCCATCGGTTGCGACAAGGAAGTTCATACGAGATGATCGGAGTGGCTAAAACATAATCCTGTCAGTCGTTCTTGTGCTGTGGGAATCGGAACACGAGTGTGACATCTGTCGGTTCGCGATCGACCGCTCGAATACAGCAACGCGAACTCGGGCGGCATACGGCAGCAGCCGCCACGATCGGCACGTGCTGAATTCGAACCGCAGTTCTAAGATGCTCGCCGGCTTACGACACCGGTATGAAAGCCCGAACAGTGCTCGGTATGACTGCCGGGGTTGTCGGCGGGGCAGTCCTCGGGAATCGTCTCCTCAAGCGTCGTGCAAGCGAGTTCGAGAACCCGCTTCCGGGCGTCGAGCGAACCTACCGGTGGCGTGGAATCGAGGTAGCCTACACCGTCGCAGGCGATCCGAGCGATCCGGACATGTTGCTCTGTCATAGCGTTCACGCTGGGGCGAGCAGTCACGAGTTCGAAGCAATCTTGGACCAGCTCGCCGAAAACTACCACGTCTTCGCCGTCGATCTGCCCGGCTTCGGCCAGTCCGAGCGGCCACCACTGGTCTACTCTGACACGCTCTACACCGAGTTCCTCGCTGATTTCGCCGCCGACATCACCGACGACCCGATCGTCGTCGCCTCCTCACTGACCGGCGCGTTCGCCGTCGACGCAGCCACGGAAACCGATTTCGAGCATCTCATCCTGATCTGTCCGACCGATGAGACGAGCGAGGAGCGGCCGTGGGTACGAACCCTCCTCCGGACCCCGGTCGTGGGGACGACGCTGTTCAATCTCCTCGCGAGCAAGCCCGCGATCCGCTACTTCTACGATCGCGACGGCTACTACGACCCCGATCGGATCAGCGACGAAGAACTCGAATACGCCTGGCAAAGCGCCCATCAGCCTGGAGCCCGGTACGCACCCGCCTCCTTTGCGTCGGGTTCACTCGACCCGGACTTCGACCTCCAGACAGAGCTCGCGGCGCTCGACACGCCGGCGACACTCGTCTGGGGTCGCGATGCAGAGCTGATCCCGCTCCGTGACGGTCGGAGACTCGCCGACGCGGCCGATCTCGAACTCGTCGTCATCGATTACTCGACGCTGTTACCACACGCCGAACATCCCGAGAAGTTCGTAGAGTACCTGTCGGCAGAGCTACTCCAAGCAGAGGGGTAGCGGTCTCGACGCGATCGCCAGTACACAACCGTTTTCGCCTCACTACCCGTTCTGCCGATCGTCAGCGTCGCGACGAGCCGATCGATCGGTTTCTACGAGTTCGTCCCCGTCTGTCCCGGTGTCGGAGTGGGTATCCCTCCCGTCAGTCGAAGTTTCCGGGTGCCGATCGGCTGTGGGCTCGATCGCACCAACACCCTGCAGCGCGAGAGTGGCGGTCGCCTCGTCCTCGATCACCGACGGCCGCGTGTGCAAGCGGTTTCGAATCCGGTCGGGAAGGTAGGTTTTTGTGAGCCACGGCGTTCCCGGGACGAGGTAGCCGCGGACGGCGATCGTCGCGATCGAGAACAGAAATAGCGTCAGTGTGAGGATCGCCGACGACACCGTATCGCTACCGAACAGGAGTCCAGTGGCGACTGCGAGAACAGCTGCGAGCAGAACGTTCAGTGCTGTACACGGCTTACAGCGGTTCCTACCCGTGTGTTCGGGCTGGCGAAGTCGATCGAGTTGGTCACGGAGAGCCATGGTCTGTCTAGTGGTCGAGCGCGCAGTTACAGGCTGGAGACGGCATCCGGCGAGAACTCCAGAAAGCGCCGATCACACTCGGTACAGGCCACCGTCACGACCGACATATCGCCACAACAGGAGTCGACCGTCTCATCGCTAATCGAGATCTGGCCCGAACAGAACAGACACGACTCCTGGAACGATCGAAGCGACTGGAGCATTCGGAACCGCTGTCTCACCGGGACCGCGTCCCAGCGATCGGTTTGCTGGCGCAGTTCCCTGTCAGTGGCAACGTCTAACAGCAGGGCTGCGTCTGATGGCCAGTTTCGAACCGTGTTGTTGGTCTTGAACGCCGTATACGACCGATCGGCTTCCGTGACAGCTGCATCCTCGACCCCGAACATGGTTGCGATATCGGCTGTCTCGACGCCCTCGACCCGGAGTTTGTCGAGTCGATCGTTAACCCGTGTGGCGAATCCGGAACTGAAACGAAGGTTTTCGTCGTGTTCGGTCGCCTCAACGATCCCGTGTTCGAGGAGAAACGCTTCGGGATCGACCGCGTTCTGCCGACGGTACTCGATTCGTTCCGCAGCCGATCCGGCGTCTGGCATGTCTCTTACATGATGCTAATCAATAAAAAGACATTCGATTACAGAACTTGTTTGTGTGTATATAGAGCCTGGATTTATATCGGCACCGAGTAGGATTTATCCTTACAAGAGCTCCCAGGTGTGTTCAGCCCTGTCAACATTTATACCGTACGAACGAACATGCGTGGAATACACAAAAAACTTTGCGCGAATTTACAACAAATTCAGCGAGCGTTTACGAATATTTGTACTCTTGAGCAGGTTTCCGTAGCTGATTTACTAATTTCGATTGGAACTACAAAGATATAAATACAAACTTATTTATACATATGATAGTGTATTTTTGCTGTAGTGTGCTATGAAAAGTCATACCCCGACGAACAGTCGCATTCCGATCGGTCTGTCCAGCGACTTCGACGGGGGCGTCTCTCCACCGGGAAGGACGTGCAAACCAACCCAACCTGTTACTTATGAGCCAGAAATCAACGTCACGTGGATCGATACTTAACCGTCGCCGTTTACTACAGGGAGTTGCCGCTACTGGTGTGGTCAGTGTAGCGGGGTGTCTCGGTGGGGACGACGACGATGACGATGTAGATTTAGACGCTGCACTGGAGCGAAACGAGATCTCCACCGATGAAATCGTCGAAGGTGGTCGCCTCGAGTTCGCAATCCCACGAAGCAGCATTTCAGACTACGATCAAGCACAGAGTACTGCGGCAGAAGACACGGTCGTTTTCGAGACCGTCTACGACGGCCTGCTGACGACGGACTCGGACGCTGAATCTTTCCTCTGGATGGCAGAGGAGTACGAGGCCGACGAGGCAAACGACGTCGGCGTCGAGGATTATGCCGAGTATATGACTGAAGTGGAACCCGCTGCAGTCGAAGACGGCGTTCCGGTTTTCGAACTCGAGGACGACAACAACCTCGTCCTGATGCAGCATCCGGACGACGAGCCAGCGGAAGGAGAAACGATGCGCGTGCTGACCCGCGACGAGGCCGCAGACGCCGTTGAAGATGGCGTGTTCGGCGTCCGAATTGAAGGTCGACTCCACGAAGGTATCGAATTCCACAACGGCGAGGAGCTCACTGCCGAGAACATCGTTCGGTCCTACGACAGATACGTCGGCTCCGATAACCAGGGCCAGATGTTCGACAGCTTCCTCCACGCCGAAGCCCCCGACGGTGACGACGGCTATGCCTTCGAACTCTATGCCCAGGAGGCCGACGCAGCAGCGTTCCTCGAGCTTCCGTCCGTTATTTTCCCGTCGGACCACTTCGACGTCCCGGCTGGGGAACTGGATCCACGCGACGACGAGGATATGGTTCCGATCGGAACGGGGCCGTACGAGGTCGCAGACTTCGACGAAAGCCAGCGACTGCTCCTCGAGCGAACTGACAACTACTGGGTCGAGGAGGTCGGCCTCGAGAACATCCCGTGGTACGATGGACCGAGCGAGTTCCCGGAAGGCCCCGTCATTGACGAGATCAACATCCGATTCGTCGACGACAGCGCTGGACGGAGTAACGCCCTCGAAGACGGCGACGTCGACATCGCCTACGAACTGCCGTCCGAAGCCCGTAACAACTTCCACACGTCCGACGATTTCGTCGTTTCCGCGACCGAGGCGCTCGGGTTCAAGTTCATGCAGTTCCCGATGGAAGACACCGACACTGGCGGTGCCTTTGCCGAGCAAGCGGTTCGACAGGCAGTCAGCGCTCTCATCCCTCGACAGCAGATCGTCGACCTCGTCGAGCAGGGATGGGGTGAACCTGCACAGGCACCGATTCCGGCACCCGCTGCGGATCTGGGAACCGCGATGGAGTACGACGAACTCACCGAACAGGAGTGGGCGTACAACGTCGAACCCGACATCGAGGAGGCCGAAACGCTCCTCGACGATGCGGGTGTCGAGACGCCTATCGAGGTCGTCGTCGAAACGAACGCCGACGACGACGAACGGATCGACAAGATGGAACTCGTCGTCGATCAGCTCAACGACACCGATCTGTTCGAGGCCGAGTTGGAGACGCCTGCTGCACTTGGTGACTGGGTCGTAGACCTCTACTCGGACGATGCGGTGACGGATAGTTCCGAGCGAAACGCCACTGCGACTATCGGTCTCGCCGGAACCCCCGATCCGCACGGGTTCATCGAAGCGATCACGGACCCTGATAACTACAACGGTTGCTGTAACTTCTTCCACTCCGAAGGGACGTTGCCCGACGAGTTCGTCGACCAACTTCGCGGCTGCCGGTTCGGCGTCGACGTGGCCGAAGATCAGAACACTCGACGACAGACGTATGACGAGTTCTGGCCGGAGTACGTGGATATGTCCGCGAACACTATTATCGACTACTCGCTGAACACTGGAACGACCAGTTCCGAAGTGGTCGGATTCAACATCCACCCACAGACCCAGGTACTGCTGAGCTACGCGCTGTACCACCCTGCTGACGAGCAGGTCATGTACCTGGATAGATAGCCCGATCCGCCCGTCTCCTCTATTTCATAGGTATGAGCTTACAAAAATACATACTACGACGAATACTCACGTCCGTACCGGTGCTGTTCGGCGTTTCAGTGATAACGTTCGCGCTCATGCATGCCGCCCCCGGTGACGTAGTGAGTCAGATGATCGCCGCGAATCCGAACGTAACGTCTGCAGAGGCCGTTCGGCTTCGCGAGGAGTACGGCCTTAACAACCCCATATGGGTGCAGTATCTCGAGTGGATGCAAGGCATCTTGACCGGCGACTTCGGTGAAGTGTTCTCGTCCAGTCGAAGTGCCGATGCGATCGTCTGGGCACGGCTTCCGGAGACGCTCGTTCTCGGAGCCTTTGGCTGGGTGTTCGCAGTACTAATTGCCGTTCCCGGTGGGATTTATGCGGCGGTCAACAAAGACGAGATTGGCGACGACATCAGCCGATTCGCGGCCCTCTCCGGGATCTCCATCCCGAACTTCTGGCTGGGGCTGATGCTGATGGCGATCTTTGCCGTCCAGCTCGACCTGTTTCCTACGCTCGATCCCCAGACAGGTCTGCTCTCCAGAGAGATGCTCTGGTGGTTGATTCTGCCAGGGGTCACGATCGGAACCGCAGCTTCGGCGAACATGATGCGAATCATGCGTACGTCAATGGCCGAGGAACTCAACAAGGAGTACGTGACCGCGGCGCGTGCGAAGGGACTTCCCGAGCGGACTGTCATCCTCAAACACGTCCTGCGTAATTCGCTCATTTCGGTCACGACCGTCGCTGCATTCCTCACTGCGGGGCTCGTCTCCGGCTCGGTCGTCGTCGAGGTCGTGTTTTCTTGGCCCGGGTTGGGGCGAGAACTCGTCCAGGCGATCCAGCTCAGGGAGATGAACCTCATCATGGCGATTACGCTGCTTACCGGCGTCGTCATCGTGCTCGCGAACCTGGCTGCAGACATCGTCTACGCACTGCTCGATCCACGAATCAGAGACGAATACTAACAATCTATGTCAACACAACGAGGCCGAATACAGATCTCGGGGTTCGAGACCGAGCGCATCGAAGATCAAGAGTCAGTTACCGTCCGCGACGACGAGCACGCCGAACCGGTGAGTCTGTGGCGGCGCATCGGGACCCGACTTACGCAGGATCGACTGGCGTTGTTTGGGATCTCCGTCGTCGTGGTGATGGCGCTGACAGCGCTGTTTGCACGCCCGCTATCGGTGTCCGGCGTTACCGTCCAGCCCTTCTCGCTTGCCCCCTACGATCCGACGGCAACGGCTGTCGGTGGTCGCCACGATGCGCCCTCACTGACTCACTACATGGGAACGAACCGGCAGGGCCAGGACGTGTTCTCCCGAGTCATCGTCGGTGGTCGGTACAGCATCTCGATCGGACTCGTCGTCACGGCGATTGCAGCGACTGTCGGCGTGATCTACGGGAGCATCTCCGGCTACTTCGGCGGCTGGGTCGACGGCATACTCATGCGACTGCTCGATCTCGTCTTTGCGTTCCCCGCACTCGTCCTGGCGCTGATCCTCGTCGCCCTGTTCGGTGGCGGGTTCTGGCCGCTGGTCGGTGCGTTCGCGCTCGTCGGCTGGGCGTCGTACGCACGGATCATTCGGGGCGAGATCCTGAAGGTCAAACAAAACGAGTACGTGCTGGCTGCGAAAGCGCTCGGTGCCCGTGACCGATCGGTCGTGGTCCGACACATTATCCCGAACGCGATCGCGCCGGTCATCGTACAGGCGACGCTCAGCATCGGAACCGTCGTGATCGGCGTCGCAGCGCTTGGCTTTCTCGGTCTCGGGTTCGATAGCGGGACACCCGAGTGGGGGACGATGCTCGACGCTGAGCGCGATACGCTCGCGACGGGCGCTGGCGGTAGCTGGTACTGGTGGGCAACCGTCTTCCCAGGGCTGATGATCTTCGCTTTCGTCATGTCGATGAACATGATCGGGGACGTCATCAACGACGCACTCGACACGCAGGTCGACGATGTCGGTCCCGGAGGCGGTGGCTGATGGCACTGCTCGAAGTCGAGGAGCTGACGGTCAACTTCTACACCTCAGAGGGGGTCGTCACGGCAGTTGACGATCTCTCCTACACGATCGAACGCGGGGAGAAGTTCGGTGTCGTCGGCGAGAGCGGGGCCGGAAAGAGCGTGACTGCCCTCTCTCTGCTGGGTCTCATCGAAAGCCCCGGCGAGATCGAACGCGGTTCGGTTCGATTCTGTGATCCCGATACCGTCGAGACGCTCGAAGACGCCTATCCTAGCCACGTCGTCGACACCGAACAGCTCCGGGCGGAACACGACATAGACGACGTTGCCGATCGACTCGAAGAGCGAGGGCTCTCGGGGTCAGCGCTAACGGGGACCCGCCACCACGAGGACACCAACCCGCACCGACTGCTCGTCGACGGCGAGGTCGGCTTCCGTGACCTCATCGACCGGGGACACGCGACGACGATCGGGTTGATCGACGAGGACGACTTCATCGTCCACGACGGCGATGACCACTACGTCGAACTGCTCCGGGCACCGGAGGCGGCGGTTCGCCGGCTCCGTGGAAACAATCTCTCTATGATCTTCCAGGACGCCCAGACCGCTCTCAACCCCGTATACACCATCGGCGAACAGATCGCCGAGGCGATTCGCCATCACCTCGACTACGACAGAGGGGCTGCCAAAGAGCGTGCGATCGAACTGCTCGATCGGGTCGGAATCCCGGACGCCGAAAACCGGTACGCCGACTATCCACACGAGTTCTCCGGCGGGATGCAACAGCGGGCGGTGATCGCGATGGCACTCTCCTGTGACCCCGACGTCATCATCGCTGACGAGCCGACAACGGCACTGGACGTCACGACCGAGGCGAAGATCCTCGAACTACTGGAAGAACTCGCCGACGAGTTCGACACCGCAGTCCAGCTTATTACACACGACCTCGGCGTCATTGCCGAACTCTGCGATCGGGTGATGGTGATGTACGCGGGCCAGCCAGTCGAGAAGGCACCGGTCGAGGCGCTGTACTACGACCCGAAACACCCCTACACCGTCGGGCTGATGAGCTCGATCCCCCGAATCGGTGACGATCGCGATCGGTTACAGGCGATCCCGGGGATGATGCCGGACCTGATCGAGACACCGACGGGGTGTCGGTTTCATCCTCGCTGTCCGTACGCTGAAGAGAGCTGCAAACGAAAAGAGCCCCGAATGGTCGAGTTCGACGCCGACGAATCGAAAGGCCACTCGGCGAAATGTCTCGAGTACACGGGTGAGCTTGAGGAGGGCATCGACTACACCGTCACCATCGAGGACGATCGTGATCGTGACGAGTACATTGCTGGTGAACAACATGAGTAGTGACCGAGAGCCAATACTACGGACGGAGAACCTGACCAAGCACTACGAATCCAACAGCGGGTTTCTCGATACCCTCCTCGGCCGATCGCGTCGCGTCAAGGCCGTCGACGGCGTCGATCTGGAACTGTATCCCGGTGAAACCCTGGGTGTCGTCGGCGAGAGTGGCTGTGGGAAGACTTCGCTTGGCCGATCGTTGCTGCGGCTCATCGAGCCGACCGACGGCTCTGTCAGCTATCACCAACGGCGTGACGACGGCACGGTCGAGGAGATCGAACTGACGGGACTTTCGAGTTCGGCGCTTCGGGATCTCCGGACGGACTTGCAGTACATTTTCCAGGATCCGTTTTCGAGTCTGAATCCCCGGCTCACGGTTGGCGATATCGTCGGCGAACCGCTTGACATCCACAATATTGCGAGCGGAGCGGAACGGACAGAGCGGATACAGGAAATCCTCGACATCGTGGGACTCAATCCGAGCCACGTCCACCGATATCCACACGAGTTCTCCGGTGGACAGCGACAGCGAATCGGCATCGCTCGAGCGCTGGCCGTCGACCCGGAGGTTATCATCTGTGACGAACCGGTTAGTGCGTTAGACGTCAGCGTCCAGGCACAGATCCTGAACCTCCTCGAGGACCTGCAAGCGGAGTTCGATCTCTCCTACATATTCATCGCTCACGATCTAAGCGTCGTCGAGCACATCTCCGACAGGATCGCCGTCATGTATCTCGGTGAGTTCGCGGAGGTCGGCACGGCCGACGACGTGTTCGCCGAGCCCTACCACCCCTACACCGAGGCGCTACTCTCTGCGATCCCCGAGCCGGATCCGCTCTGGGAGGGCGAGAAAATCCTGCTCGACGGGGACGTTCCCTCGCCGCTGGACCCGCCCTCGGGCTGTCGGTTCCACACGCGATGTCCCCGCGTACTCCAGCCTGAGGCGTTCGATCTCGATCAGCCCACCTGGCGGGCGCTCCTGAGCTTCAAACTTCGCGTCGAGGCTGCCGACTCGCCGTCGGAGCTGTATACACTCACGGACGACACAGAGTCGCTTTCGCGGGCAACCCTCGATGAACGGATTCGCGAGGAGTTCGAGCTCCCGACACAGATCCCAGATCCAGCGGCCGAAACCGTCCTCACGAACTCGATCGATGAGTTACACGAGACAGGCGTGACCGAAGCCGCGGAAACACTCGCCGAGGCCTTTGTCTCTCCCTGTGAGATGACAGTGCCAACGGCTGTCGAGACGTCTGCAACACACGAAATCTCGTGCCTGCGATACGAAGACCAGTACAGTACCGCTCGCGAAGGGAGTGACGGAGCGATCGCTGACGACTGATGGCTCGGAACAGTTTTGCTATCGTGGACTCTTGGTGTCAGTAATGCGTCGGATCTACGAGTCGGATGCCCTCGCTCGTGACGAGGACGACCACTTCTCGCCCAACGGGCGTTCGTCGTCACGTCCACAGGCTATGCGATCGGTCAACGGATCCGCCTGGAGCAAGCGGCTGGTCCCCCATGCAGTTCGGCGTCGGGCAATCTCACTGGACGTGTCGGTACCCGAGACGGAGTTTCGGTCGGAGACGCCGGTCCCGTTTACCGTCACGATGAAAAACGCGTTGCCGATCCCGATCACGATTCGAACGGTTTCGCCCCGCCTGTGGACGTGGTTCGTCGACGATGCGCCGGAGGCAGCCCGTACGGTGACCGAGAATCCGCCGGAGAAGACTGGAGAGCTCCATTTCGATCGCGGCGAACGAGTACGGTTTCACAAGCGGTGGTCACAGCTGTTTCGCGTCACGGATCACGAGTGGAAACCGGCAGACCCCGGCGAATATACGATCAGTGTGGCAATCAACGTCGATAAGCCAAAACGGAGCGGGCTGTACGACGAGACGACAGTCCGGATTGTGTAACTCGAGCAGACAGATTCTCAGGCCGGCGCAAATGCCAGTACGCGTTCACCCGTCGTCTCCGAGACGCTGATCTCGATGCCGACCTCGAGCCCGTTTTCGATCGCTTCGAGTTCGATCCCGAGGATCTGTCCAGTGAGCCGAACAGGGCCGAAGTTGGCGATCGCCGTGGCGTAGGGTGCGTCGTCCTCGAACGCCGGTGTCGGGACGTGTGTAACAGTGAACGTTTCGATCTCGCCCGTGTCGGGAAGTGGGACCGCTTCGAGATCCGTCGCACCGCAGTCGGGACAGACCCGGCGTGGCGGCAGGGAGCCGTGTCCCTCCGGGCACTCGAGATAGTACGCTTCTCCCTCCTCGGCGGCATCGATCCAGTCGTCGAAGCCGGCGTCCGGAACACCCGTCTCTGCGTCGGTCATCAGTTAACCACCTCCAGAACGTGAACAGTCACACTGGCGACCGTCCCACCCGCGTTGTGGGCAACACCGGTCGTCGCATCCGAGACGTGATCGCTGTTCAGATGGTCACCGGCGAGGAGGGTAGCGATCTCAGCGATCTGTGATGCGCCCGTCGCCCCGACCGGGTGGCCTTTGGCCTTCAATCCACCCGAGAGGTTGATTGGCGTCTCGCCGTCAGCGGTCGTTCGGCCGTCGCGGGCCGCCGAAATCCCCTCGCCAACCGGCGCGAGATCGAGTGCTTCGATCGCGAGCACTTCGGCGATCGTAAAGCAGTCGTGGACCTCCGCGAGGTCGACATCCGCAGCCTCGATCCCAGCCTCGGCGTACGCTTCTTCGGCAGCATCGCGTGCCGCTGGCGATCGAGCGAGATAGGCACGGTCGTGGAGCGCCATCCGATCGCCGCCCTGGCCGGTGCCGGTGATCGCAACTGGCGCGTCGAGATCGTGCTCCTCGGCGTAGGCCTCGCTCGTGAGGACGATCGCGGCCGCGCCGTCGGAGATCGGACAGGAGTCATAGAGGCCGAGTGGCGTCGACACCTGTGGTGCGCCGAGAACGTCCGCGACCTCGATTGCACTCTGGTACTGAGCCTTCTCGTTTTCCAGTGCGTTCGCGTGGTTCTTGACCGCAATGTGGGCCAGATCCTCGTGTTCGCCGCCGTACTCTTCAAAATAGGCCTGTGCCATCAAGGCGTAGGCACCGGGGAACGTCATGCCTGCGCGGACTTCCCAGAGGTCGTCGGCGGCGATGGCGAGGGCTTCGGTCGCGCCGGCGGTTCCGAGATTCGTCATTCGCTCTGTGCCACCGACGAGGAGCACGTCCGCCTCGCCGGTACGGATTCGCTTGACTGCATCCCGGACGGCCGCGCCACTCGAGGCACACGCGGACTCGTATCGCGTCGCCGGTGCTTGTACGCCTGCAGCCTCTGCCATCAGTGGCCCCTGGTGGCCCTGATGTTCTGCCAGTTCGCCCATGAAGTTCCCGTACAGCAGGGCGTCGACATCGTCTCGCGAGACGCCGCTGTCCTCGAACGCCTCGATGCTTGCTTCTGCGAAGAGATCTCGGCCCGTCCGCTCTGGCATGTTGCCAAAGGCTGTCAAGCCGACACCTGCCACGCGTACGTCACTCATAGCACACTATAACAGATCGACTGATTAATACTCCGCGGTTCACCGATCTAGTCGCATACTGAACTGACTTCTCGACTGTCCAGTTTCATCCCTGCAACCGCCGAGACGCTCCACAGGAGCGATGAACCGATCGAACTCGGATCCGTTCCCTGCGTGTTTATGTTTTGGCGAGACTATGGTGACGTATGTCCTCTGCTTCGCTCGACCTCGACCTGCTCACCGACCTAACCGAGACGAGCGGCGTTCCTGGCTACGAAGATCGGGTTCGTGAGCTCGTCATTGGCGTGCTAGACGACCACGTCGATCGGATCCGAACCGATGCGATGGGGAACGTCGTTGGGACGATCGACGGGAAAACGGAGTATTCGACCGCTGTCGCCGCCCACATGGACGAGATTGGCTTCATGGTGCGCCACATCAAAGGCAGCGAGGACGGCTTTGGATTCCTCGAGCTTGACGCCCTCGGCGGCTGGGACGCCCGCGTTCTCAAAGCCCAGCGGGTAACGATCCACACCGACGACGGCGATCTGCCGGGCATCATCGGCTCGCCGCCGCCACACACGCTCGATGAGGACGAGCGCGAGAAGACGCCCGAGGTCGACGACGTCGCCGTCGACGTCGGCCTCCCCTACGAGGAACTCGACGAGCGTGTCTCACCCGGCGATCTCGTCACGATGGACCAGACGACCCAGCGCATCGGCGAGACCATCACCGGCAAGGCGCTGGACGATCGCGTCTGCCTGTTCGCGATGCTCGACGCCGCACGCCGGATCGAGGATCCCGACGTAACGATCCACTTCTGTGCAACGGTTCAGGAAGAGGTTGGCCTGCGGGGCGCGCGTGCGCTGGGTGTCGACATCGATCCGGACCTCGCGATTGCCCTCGACGTGACGGTGGCCAACGACGTGCCTGGCTTCGACGATGGCGATCACGTGACCGAACTCGGCGAGGGCACTGCGATCAAGCTCAAAGATTCGAGTGTCATTACGAACCCCAAGGTCCATCGCCGACTGCAAGCCGTCGCTGAGGAAGAAGCGATCGACTACCAACTCGAGATCCTTCCCGCAGGAGGGACCGACACCGCAGGATTCCAGTTCTCGGCCGGGGCAAAGCCCGTCGGTGCGATCTCCGTCCCCACTCGGTATCTCCACACCGTCACCGAGACCGCCCACGTCGACGATATTATGGCAACGATCGAACTACTAACGGCGTTTCTCGAAAGCGAGGACGGCGAACACGAGTACACGCTCTGAGACTGGAGGGGTCCCGGGAGCCGCGTTTCTCGGTGTCGCCGCTGGCACATAGAACTGCAGTTCACGTTTCGAAACCGCTGACGTGGTGTCAGCGGCGTCTCGTGAATCTTAATGTCAGGGTGTCTCGTGAATCGTTAGCTCGACGTCGCGTGGCCGTCCCTCGATATCACTGACCAGCCGTTCGACGACGGTTTCGGCCTCGGAGAGGAGGCGAGGCTCAATCTTGTCGATCACCCAGTCCAGCGAGACGAATCGTGGAAGCGAGATCGCGTTTTTGTTGGCCGAGTAGGGGTCGTACACGGCGTCGAAGTAGATCCGACTCGCCGTCTGTTCGCCTTCGGGGGCGGACTCTGGTTCCGGTTCGACACGCCACTCTCCCCGCGCGTCGATATCGTTGGTCAGCCGCCACTGCAACGAGTTGGGCGCGGAGATCTCCGTCACCTTCGATCGGGCAGTGTAGCTGAGTTTCCACCACGAGAGGACCAGATCGTAGACGGAACCAGCAGTACCGTCTCCGTGGACCCGAACCTCTCTGAGATGCTCTGTATAGCGGGTATAGTCTCGGAACGATTGGACGTACGGAAAGACCTCCTCTGGAGATCGATAGGCGAGCGTGCTGAGGAGAATTCTATCCACAGTAGTGGAGTACGAACGGTTCGATAGTAAGGATTACCCTCTCGATCACAGTTTCCCGATCGGTTCCGCTTCCCGATCGCTGTCGCTCATTTCGGCACCGATCGCAGTTACTCTCCTTGCTGGGACTTGACGCGGCACCGATCGCTGTTACTCATTTCGGCACCGATCGCTGTTACTTATGTCCCCGACCGCCAGGCAAACGAGTCAGCACTCTCGACTCCATACGAGTCAGCAACCTTCTATACCCGTGGCAGGCAACGATACTCTATGCGAGACGTCTGTATCGTCGGTGGCGGCGTCGCTGGGCTCGCCGCATCGATTTTCACTGCCCGGGCTGGACTGGAAACCCTCGTCGTCGACGGAGGCGAGTCGATTCTGGCGCGCAACGCCAGCCTCGAGAACTATCCCGGCTTTCCGGACGGCGTCGACGCCCGTCGGTACCTACAACTGGTCCGTAACCAGGCCCGGGCTGCAGGAGCTACGTTCGAACTTGGCCGCGTAACCAGCGTCGAACCGGTCGCGGAGACTGAGTTCGAGGAGGCCGTCCTCCAGGAGACGGGGTTCGACGAGGGGTTCGTCCTCGAAACCGAGGGTGGTGAGCCGATCGTCGCCAGACACGTTATCGCCGCCTCGTGGTCGGATAGCGAGTATCTCGTCCCGCTGGACGTCGGCCGGAAACAGCGCGGGAACAAACATTTTGTCGCGGTCGGTTCGGCGGGGCGGACGGCTGTCGACGGGGTCTATGCAGCGGGGCGGATCGCGGACGAGCCCCACCAGGCGATCGTCGCTGCCGGCCACGGCGCGAAAGTCGCTCTCGCCGTGATCCACGACTCCGACGCGAACTTCTATCACGACTGGATCGTCCCGGAGGGCTACTTTACCGATCGAGGCATCGAGGTCCCACCCGGCTGTGAGGAGATCGACGAGGCGGAACGCCGCCGCCGGGACGAGCAGGCCCGGACAGCGATTCTCGACGCCTTCGCCGAGCCACTCGACGAGCAGCCGACGATGCATCCGAGCGTCGGAGAGGACTGATCGTTCCGAACGGTTGAGTCCACGGTCCGGTGGCGGCACTCTGTTGGTATCCGATCGGCTGATCGTTAGTAGCTGTTCTTGAGTTCGTAGTCGTCGATGAGGGTGTCGGAGCTGATTACCTGTATTGTGTTTCCCTCATCAAGTGAGAGTTCAGACTCGTCGTCGTATGAAACCGTGTCTCCAGGGTTGATCTCACCGCTTTCCCCGCCGCCATCCACCCAGCTTTGCTCATCGCCCGTCTCCTGTACTCTAACTGTGGTCTCGCTTTCAACGAGCCCGCTGGCTCGTTTGACTCCGATCGTGATCTTAGTCTCCGAATCCTCGTCGAACACCAGTTCGGCCTCCGGCTGCGCTTCGTATATCCCACTGGTGAGGACCTGCGCCCCGAAAGTTGCCATCACGATGACCACGATCGCGATGAGTAACACCGAGCCGATCACTGGCGAGATGGCTCGCTCTTTTGAGTCGTTTCGGCGAGACATTCGTATTCACGACTCAGTATCGATATGTATCAAACTTCCGGGCCGATGTTACTGGTTGCCGACACGACTGCGATCGAAGCCAGTACGACGAGAATCGAGGGCAAAACGGGAGCCGATTGTGGCAGTGCCAGGGCGAGTATCGCGTCTCTATCCTGTGGCTGTCTCTCGATCGGACAGATCGGATGTCGGCGTCCGAAGTCCCGCTGGTGGCAGACGCCGTTTCGCTGGCGTACGCGGCTCCGTGATGAGACAATCATAAGCCGCCGACGCGAGAAGTAGGAGTCGAATGCTCGAGGGAGTCAACGTCGCACTTGGGGTCACAGGCTCGATCGCGGCCGTCAAGACGGTCGAACTGGCCCACGAACTGCGACGACAGGGAGCCGAGGTGCGAGCCGTGATGACCGGCAGTGCACAGGGGATCGTCCACCCGTGGGCCGTCGAGTTCGCGACCGAGAACGACGTCGTCACGGAGATCACGGGCCGGGTCGAACACGTCGAGCTCTGTGGATACGACGGCTGGGCCGACGTGCTGCTGATCGCCCCCGCGACGGCCAACACGGTGGGCAAGATCGCCGGAGCCGTCGACGATACGCCCGTGACGACGGCCGCGACGACCGCGCTCGGTGCCGATACGCCGGTCGTCATCGCGCCCGCGATGCACGAGCCGATGTACGATCATCCCGGCGTCCTCGACGCGATCGACACCGTTGCCGGGTGGGGCGTCGATTTCGTCGATCCGCGCATCGAGGAAGGGAAAGCCAAGATCGCCAGCGAAACGGCGATCGTCACCGACGTCGCTCGGGCTGCTGGTGAGTGTCCTCTTGAGGGCGAACACGTCGTCGTCACCAGTGGGGCGACGGCCGAAGCGATCGATCCCGTCCGGGTCCTGACGAACCGCTCTTCGGGCCGGATGGGCCGGGCCGTCGCGGAGGCCTGTTACGTTCGAGGTGCCGACGTGACGCTCGTTCACGGCGTTGTCGGACCGCATGCGGTTTCGAGCGAATCTGCTAGTGTCGACGGCGACCATCCGTACGCCGATCTTCGGGAGGTCGAGAGCGCAGCCGAGATGCTGGACGCGACGATCGACGCCTGCAGCGACGCCGACACCCTCGTCTCGGCCGCCGCGATCGGCGACTACACCGTCGAGACCAGCGTCGAGAAGCTCCGATCGGGAGAGGAGCGGACGCTCGACTTAGAGCCGACGCCGAAAGTCATCGACGCAGTTCGCGATCGACAGCCGGAGTTGCCGATCGTCGGCTTCAAGACCGAGAGTTCGGGCGATGATGGCGCGATGATCGAGGCTGCACGACGGACGCTCGATCGGGCCGAACTCGCGTTCGTCGTCGCCAACGATGCGAGCGTGATGGGAGACGATCGGACGCGTGCGTTGCTGGTCCACGAGAACGACGCTGCCCGCTATACGGGATCCAAAGCCGGTCTCGCACGCGAGATCGCCGATTCGATCGTGGCTATCCTCGGGCCGGCGCCGGCCGAGTAGCCACGATCGGACACAGTTTTTGATCAGTCATGACTATTATATAGGTGGGGTTCCTGCCTCGATTTAATGGGTTTACAACCGGTTCTGACCCACTCGGAGAGGTGATCTGTGGTGGCTCAGCAACAACGCAACAAAACCGATACACCGCTCCCGAAAGGCGATATCTTCGAAGTTCTCCGAAACCAGCGACGGCGCTACGTCCTCCAGTTTCTCAAACAGTACGGACGGGCCGTCGAACTCGGCGATCTGGCGCAGCAAGTTGCTGCCTGGGAGTATGGGACGACCCTCGATGGCGTCACGCCAGAGCAACGAAAGCGCGTGTACACGACGCTACAACAGACACACCTTCCGAAGATGGATCGGTCCGGGATTCTCGTCTTCGACTCCGATCGAGGCGTCATCGAACCGACTGGTAGAACTGCTGATATTAACGTCTACCTCGAGATCGTCCCCGGGCGCGAGTTCGCCTGGCGGGAGCTGTATCTGTCGCTCGGCGCAATCAGCTGTGCGCTCGTTGCCGCCCTCTGGATCGGAATCTATCCCCTGACGCTCCTTTCGGAGTTGGCGTGGGCAGCGGTCATTGCTGCGACGCTCACCATCACTGCGATCGCTCACATCTACCACGAACGAAATATGCGCGTGGGATACGGCGAACAGCCCCCGGAGCTCAGCTACGGCATCGAGAAGTGACCTGACCGGGAGGCCAGCCGAAAACCTGGCTCCGACGTATCGTCAACTTTTACTCCGCTACCGACTGACCCACGACATGGATCAGCTGAAGCGGTCGCTTCTCGAGGCGCCGATCATCGAAAAAAACGGGTATCACTACTTCGTCCATCCGATCAGTGACGGGCTCCCGAAACTCGACCCTGGCCTCCTGCGGGAGATCGTTATCCGAATTATTCGCAAAGCAGAACTCGAAGAAGTGGACCGAATCGTCACGCCGGCGGCGATGGGTATCCATATCTCGACCGCCGTCTCGCTGATGACCGACATTCCGCTGACGGTGATCCGGAAACGCCAGTACGGGCTGGACGACGAAGTTGCGATTTCCCAGAAGACGGGCTACTCGGAGAACGAGATGTACATCAACGACGTCCGTGAAGGAGAGCGCGTGCTCGTTCTCGACGACGTGCTCTCGACGGGCGGGACGCTCGCGTCAGTGCTCGCAGCACTCGACGAGATCGGTGCCGAGGTCATCGACACGGTCGCTGTCATCAAGAAGGTCGGCGGCGAGAACAAGGTCGACGACGCGGGTTACCACGTCAAGACGTTGATCAACGTCGACGTCGTCGACGGAGAGGTCGTCATCGTCGACGAAGAAGGCGATCACTGAGCCAGCCGATCGGCGGTACCGAGGGAAACAGTCCATAGGAGTGTAGTTACGACCCCTTCTCGAAACCCGGTCCGATGTCATCCGGGTAGCGTTGTACTGCCGACAGTCGTTTCAGTGAACATGAATTTCAATCAGAAGCGATATAATACCGTACTTGCTAGTGCGTCGGTATGGCACGCGGCACTGACGATGCTGTCGACGGTCGCAGACACGTTGCACGGCGACCGATTCTGAAGGGAATTGGGGGTGCTGGGCTCGGTGGACTGGCAGGCTGTATCAGTGCCGTCGACGAGATCGAACCTGACGGTGCGATCGAGGAACTCATTTACCGGGGATTCGAGGAAGAAGGCGTCGAGCCGCCGATCGAGGTCACGATCACTGTCAACACTAATAATCCCGATCGCGTCGACTGGGCACAGCTGCTGGCGGCCGATCTCGAAGGGACCGATCTGTTCGAGGTCGACGTCGAGGAGTATGAATGGGGGCAGTACATGGAGTATATCAACAGTGTTGGGGCCGATCCGGACGAGAACCCACTGGTCTGTCTCGGGGTCGCAGCCGGCTGGGATCCCCACTCCTACGTAAACATGCTGTTCCACTCGGCGTACCATGCCCCAGACGGTCTCAACATCTATCACTATGAGAACGAGACGGTCGACGAACTCATCGAAGACGGGCGAGCCGAACAGAACGTCGAGGAGCGAGTCGCCATCTACGAGACACTCCAGGAGATACTCCTCGAAGAGGCACCGGTCGCCTACATCCAGTTCGACGAGCAGATTGCGGCCTGGAACACCGATACCGTTTCTGGATTCGAAACCCATCCACTCGCAGTCAACCGATTCAAGGGAGTTTTTGCCCCGCACGCCGACGTCTGTGCCGAACTAGACGGCGACAGGACCGAACTCATCGTCGACGCCGAAGCGGACATCTCGAACACCGATCCGGTATCGATCAACGGGACGATCTCCTACTCGATGGCCGATCTGCTATACGAACAGCTCATCGAGTTCGACTTCGAGGGGACGCCACAGCCCCAGCTCGCTACCGACTGGGAGCAACTCGACGAGACGACGTGGCGCTTCGAGCTTCGCGAGGGTGTACAGTTCCACGACGAGGCTGCAGGCGAGTTCACTGCTAGCGACGTTCGATCCAGCTTCGAGCGCCACGAAGGAACAGTTCGCGCTGCAGATGTCTACGACTGGTACGCGGGCATGGAGATCATCGACGACTACGAGATCGAAATCGAACTCACACAGGCGTACATGCCGTTTGAGGCCGCCGTTGCCAGCGTGTTCATCGTCCCTGCGGCAGCTGCCGATCCCGAACCGGGCGAGGGCGACGATGACGACGGCATCGATCTCTCCGAGAACCCAGTCGGAACGGGACCCTACCAGTTCGCGGAGCATCAGGAGGGCGATCGCTGGCGCGTCCACCGCTTCGACGACCACTGGTACACCGGCGACGAGTACGACACCGGCGTTCCGGCGACGCCGCCGATCGAAACCGTCACCTTCGAGATACTCACCGAAGGCTCTTCCCGGCACAATGCACTCAAGAGTGGTGATATCGATCTCAGTGTCGGGCTTCCAGCTGAGAGTGTTGGCGAGTTCGAGGCCAACGACGGGTTTTCAGTCGACAGACGCATCAGTTCCTTCCGCGAGTTCGTTTGCTTCCCACTCGGACGGAAGCCGTTCAATAACCCGAAGGTTCGACAGGGGATCAACAGCCTGATCGATCGCGATCGGCTTCTCGAAGACGTCTTCGACAACGTCGGTGAACCCGCGCTGACGTCGATTTCGCCGATGCGTGAGACGTATGCAAGCGACGAGTTCCGAGCGCGGCTGGAAAACGAATACCTGCTGTAACGACGCTCTGCCATCCAAACAATGTCCCTCGGACGATACGTCCTGAAGCGAGTGGTGGTTACGGTGCCAGTGTTGTTTGGCGTGACCGCGATCACGTTCTCGTTTCTCCACATTGCGCCGGGCGATCCGATCGAGATGATCGCGGGCTTCGATGTCACCAATGAAGCGGCGCTTCAGCGGACGAGAGAAGCGTACAACCTGCAGCTCCCGCTTTGGGAGCAGTATCTGCGCTGGCTCGCTGACGCACTCGTACTCGATTTCGGTGAATCTCCAGTGACCGGCCGGGACGTGGGTGCGTCGATCGTGGGCCGACTCCCACACACGATCGCACTTGGCGTTTCGGCGTGGCTACTCGCGCTCGCGATCGGGATTCCGACGGGGATCATCGCGGCGGTCAAACAGGGCGAGCCTGCCGACGACGTCAGTCGGATCGCTGCGCTTGCCGGAATCGCGACACCGAACTTTTGGCTCGGCCTGTTGCTGTTGCTCGTCTTCAGCGTGCAACTCGACTGGTTCCGGGTTATTCCGCCGGACGCACCCTTGCTCAGCCTCGAAATGCTGTGGTTTATGTTGTTACCGACAATCACTCTCGGGACCGCCTCGGCCGCGCTGATCATGCGACTCCTCCGGTCGTCGATGCTCCAGGAGCTATCCAAACCGTACGTCCGCACGGCGCGTGCGAAGGGGCTTTCTGAGCGGACGGTCATCGGCAAGCACGTGCTTCGGAACGCACTTCTCCCCGTCGTCACCGTCGCCGGCTTGCAGCTCGCGTTTCTGGTCGACGGCGCGATCGTCGTCGAGCAGGTGTTCGCCTGGCCGGGGATGGGACAGCTCCTCGTCGGAGCGATCTTCGAGCGGGACTTTCCGATCGTCCAGGCCAGCGTCTTGCTGCTCGCCGTCACGATCGTCTGTGCGAATCTACTCGTCGATGTCATCTACTCGTATCTCGACCCCCGCATTCGACACTAATCATGAGCACACGAGAACTGACAGACGAACGCGGTCGCATTCGGATCATCGGGTTCGACGGTGAGTCCGCAGGGCCCCGAGAGACGGCCGACACCTGGGACGTCGCTGACGACCAGCCGGCGTCGGGACGGAGCCGTCTCGCGTTTGCCTGGTGCCGGTTCAAGACGAACCGATCTGCACTGCTCGGACTGGCACTCGTTGCTCTCCTGGCACTGCTTGCGGTCTTCGCCCGGCCGATCGAGGTAACCCGACTGGGGTACACCGTCACGCTCCAGCCGATTTCGATCGTCCCGTATGGCCCAGACGAACTGTACGTCGGTGCCGCAAACGAGCCGCCATCGCTCGCCCATCCGTTCGGGACTGATTGGGCCGGCCGTGATGTCTTTTCACGCGTCCTCGTCGGCGGCCGGCTGAGCCTGAGTATCGGGGTCCTCGCCGTTGCACTCGCGCTCGGTATCGGCGTTCCACTGGGCGCGATCGCAGGCTACGTCGGCGGCTGGGTCGACGAGCTCATCATGCGAGTCGTCGACATGTTCTATGCGTTTCCCTTCCTGGTGCTTGCGATCGTTATCGTCGCGATCGTCGGCCAGGGATTCTGGACGATCATCTTCGCGCTCGTCGTGACCGGCTGGCTGACTTACGCCCGACTGCTGCGCGGTGAGATCCTCTCAGTCAAAGAGAGCGAGTATGTCGCCGCCGCCAGGGCACTCGGCGTCCCCGATCGGCGGATCCTCTGGAAACATGTCGTCCCGAACGCGATCGCGCCGGTCATCGTGCAGGCGACGCTCAACCTCGGGACGGTCGTCCTCGCAGCAGCTGCGCTTGGGTTTCTCGGACTCGGGCTGGAGCCGGGCAGTGCCGAGTGGGGCTCGATGCTCTCTCGGGGTCGTGACTCCGTGACCTACGGCCACTATCACGTCACCGTCTTCCCGGGGCTCGCGATCTTTCTGTTCGTCCTGGCCGTCAACCTGGTCGGTGACGGGATCAACGACGCGCTGGATCCAGCGGGGAACACCGCCGAACGGAGGCTCAGATAGCGATGGCGCTGCTCGAAGTCGAGGATCTCGTCGTCCAGTTCTACACCGAGGATGGGGTGGTCCGTGCTGTCGACGGCATCAGTTACAAGATCGAACGCGGCGAGCGCTTCGCCGTCGTCGGTGAGAGCGGCGCTGGCAAGAGCGTCACCAGTCTCTCGCTGCTCCGGCTGATCGACAGCCCGGGCGAGATCGTCAGCGGCGAAATTCGCTTCCAGGGCCGGAACGTTCTCGACCTCTCACAGCGCGACCTCAGAGAGCTCCGTGGCAACGAGATCGCGATGGTGTTCCAGAACGCCGAAACGGCGCTCAACCCCGTCTATACGGTCGGCGAACAGATCGCCGAGGCGATTCGGACGCACAACGACGTTACTGACGAGGCGGCACGAGAGCGATCGATCGATCTGCTCGAACGCGTCGGAGTCCCCGACGCGGCCACGCGCTACACCGACTATCCACACGAACTCTCCGGCGGGATGCAACAGCGGGTGCTCATCGCGATGGCCCTTTCGTGTGAGCCCGCCTTGCTCATCTGTGACGAGCCGACGACCGCACTCGACGTGACGATCGAGGCACAGCTGCTCGAACTGCTCGACGAGCTCGCTGCCGAGTTCGACATGGCGATCCAGTTGGTCTCTCACGACCTCGCCGTCGTCGCCGAGCTCTGTAGCCGCGTGATGGTCATGTACGCCGGACAAATCGTAGAACGAGCGCCCGTTGAGGAGCTCTACTATGATCCCAAACATCCCTACACCGTCGGCCTGATGGCCTCGATTCCGAAGATCGGGGTCGATCGCGATCGGCTTCCAACGATTTCGGGGACGATGCCCGACATGGTCCAGGTGCCGACTGGCTGTCGCTTCCACCCGCGCTGTCCGTACGCCGAGGAGACGTGTGCGCGACGCGAGCCATCGCTGGTCGAGACCGAACCCGGCCGGGACGGCGCGGACATACTGACGACCACCCACGTCGCCGCATGCCACGAGTACACCGGCGATCTAGCGCACGGACTCGACTACGACGTCCGGATCCGGGGTGACCAGCGGTGAGCGACGAAGGGTCGAGAAGCGAGGACCGATCACAGAGCCCCCGAAAGACGGAGCCACTGCTCCGGGCACGAGGGCTGCAAAAACAGTATACGACGACCGACGGCTTCCTCGATCGGCTCCTCGGCGGCGGGAAAACGGTCACCGCCGTCGACAGCGTCGACCTCGACATCTACGAGGGCGAGACGCTCGGTCTGGTCGGCGAAAGCGGCTGTGGCAAAACCACCCTCGCTCGATCGTTACTCTGTCTCGACGAGCCGACGAGCGGCTCGATCCAGTACCGCGGGACGGAGCTGACCGACTGCACCGGTCGACAGCTGCGCGAACTGCGATCGGACGTCCAGTACGTCTTTCAGAACGCCACGGCCAGTCTGAATCCCCGACTGACGATCGCCGATATCGTCGGCGAAGCACTCGCTGTCCACGACGTCGTTCCTCCAGACCGGCGCGGCGATCGGATTCGAGAGCTTCTCGAAACCGTCGGCTTACAGCCCAGCTATGCCAACCGCTACCCACACGAGTGTTCAGCTGGCCAGCGCCAGCGAATTGGGCTCGCTCGCGCACTCGCCGTCGAACCGGAGCTCATCGTCTGTGACGAACCCGTCTCGGCGCTCGACGTCTCGGTCCAGGCACAGCTCCTCAACTTGCTCGTGGATCTCCAGGAACAGTTCGGGCTGTCGTACCTGCTCATCGCACACGACCTCTCGGTCGTGGAGCACGTCGCCGATCGCATCGCCGTCATGTACCTCGGCGAGCTCGTCGAGGTCGGCTCGACGGAGGCGGTGTTCGGTGACCCCTCCCACCCCTACACCGAAGCGCTCCTGTCGGCGATTCCCGAGCCAGATCCCTGCTGGGAGGGCGATCGGATTATCCTCGACGGCCCTGTTCCCTCGTCGATCGACCCGCCCTCGGGCTGTCGGTTCCACACCCGCTGTCACCGGGTCGTCCCACCCGACGAATACGAGTTCGCAGACGGCGTTTTCGAGACCCTGCTGCAGCTACGGCGCCGGCTCACAACGGCAGAGACGATCGACGACCTTCACACAACGTCGGCGTCCGACGACCAGACAACAGCGATCCGTGCGGCGTACGACCTTCCCGACGAACTCGCCGATCCGGCGGCTGATCGGGTGCTCTCGACGGCGCTTTCCCACCTCGAAACCGGTGCGCTGGGGGAGACAGAGGCCGTACTCGATGATGCTTTTCGATCGCCTTGCGAGGACCGCACGCCGGAGCTGCAGGCCGGCCCCGACCACCACCGAATATCCTGTCTCCGCTTCGAGCAGTCGGTCGACGATCAGGCCGACGCGGACTCCGATCGGACTAGCGACGCTCACCGAGACGACGCTGATCGAACTGGCGACGCTCACCGAGACAACACCGATCGAACTGGCGACCACGACAGGACCGCGCCGAACTAGCCACCCATGAAACGAATCGACGACTCATCCGCACTCGATCGACGCGACGACGACCCGTTCGCGCCCGCAACACACGACGAAAAGAGCCGACGGACGATCGACTGGGGGGCGTTCAGTCATGCCGTGATGCCGACCGCACTTCGGACCCGCGCGATCGCCGTTCGGGTGACGACCACCAGCGAGACGTACGATCGCGGCGAACCCGTCGGCATCATCGTTGCGTTCCGTAACCGGCTTCCGTTTCCCGTCCGCCTCCGGACCGATTCGCCCGAACGCTGGCAGTGGACAGTCGACGGCGTTCCCGGTGCGAGTCGCGTCCCCGCCACGGTCCCCGATCGACCTGCCATCTTTGCGTTCGCTCGTGGCGAACACAAACGCTTCCGGCGCGAGTGGCACCAGCGCATCCGGATCAGCGATCGCGAATGGGAGCCCGTCGACCCTGGATCCTACACGATCGGTGTGCGGGTGAATCGGACGGACGCCGACGATCGCGGGCTGGTCGATCGGACCGAGATTCGAATCACGGAGTGATTGATCGCCTCGTGGCGATCGCTACTGACAGTTCGAGACAGTGAGAACCGATCGAGTTGCGTGGATTTGAACGATGCCCGCTTCGCTCCCGCTCGTGGTCTACGTTAACTCTACACTAAACTACTTTTGAGGCTCACGACACTCCTCGCTACGCTCGGAGTTGTTGTTCGCCTCGAAAAGTAGCGGGAGGTAGATTTGAACTACCGATCTGCGGGTTATGAGCCCGCCGGAATCTCCTGGCTATCCCATCCCGCTATCATAGCATACCCGAGTGCACTAGTTAAGGGTTGTGATTCAACCGCCGTATGTGGATTTCTACCGTTAGTCCCGGTGTACTTTCCACGTGTAGAGGCTCTCACAAGTATAGTTGACGAAGAAGCCAACGCCGATCCCCACGACGTTCGCCGCCAGATACCAGACGCCGGCCCAGTTGACCAGCGCTGCAAGCACCGTAAGCGTCACCAGGAAGCCGGCGAATCGGACCCCGTTCGATCGAAGAAAGCGTCTTCCAAACGCCCGTCGTCCATCGTCGCCATACCCCGAAAACGTCCAGTGTTCGTTGATGAGAAAAATAACGATGATCCCAAGCTCCCAGGTGATCGCCTTTCCGACGATCGGCCCGAGGACGGTAAACTCCACCAACAGCCAGAGAGCGGTGATGTCGACGGCCGCACCGATAGCGCCGACGCTGACGAACTGGCTGAATCGAGCCGTCGAGAGCAATGCACGAAACCGCCTTCGCATGGCGTCGACGAGTGAGTCAGTCATCATGGACCTCTGGATCAGGAGCGTTGCCCTCTCGTTAGCGACGCCAACGGTGTCGGGTCCGGGCGGGCCCCTGGGCGCCCGATCTCGACCGTTCGGCTCGTTCGTATCTCCCTAACTACGGGCTGAAAAACGTTCTGAGACAGCTCGCAGTCCGGACAGCGGGATGCCAGCCGATCGCGCTATATTGCGAGCTCGCCTTTTGCGCGGACGACAGTCACCTCGTCTGCGTCGACCCGATCGACGTCGAGGAAGTGCGGCTGGAAGTTGCGTTTCTCGAAGTCCTCGTACTCGTCGCTACTGCCGACGGTACACCAGAGCTGAACCTCGTCAGGGCCGTGGTACTCGCCGTTGCGGCTGATGGCAAAACAGACCACTTCCGCCCCGTCGTACTCGACGATCGCACCTTTCCGAATACCGGGGTCCCCGTGAATGATGAGCCGCTTCATACCAGCAACTTCTCGGGAGAGTGGAGTAAGCGTTTCGGACTCTCACTCGAGACTCCACGCGGCGGCGTACCCGTCCTGACAGCGATCGGTGGTCGCCGACACACCCCGGCTCCACCGCCTGCGGCGAGCAGGACGACACTGCTGGGCCTCCAGACCAGTATCTTGGCGGTCGGCTGGGAAGTACCTTGGCGGTCGGCTGTCCCGGTCGCGGCCGCGGGCGCGTGTGGTCAGTCAAGATAAAGTGAGCAGAGCCAAGTGCCGTCGCGCGTCGGAGTGAGGAGCCAGGGCGGCTACCCACAGAACCGTGAGTCCGTTTCTCAGTCTCGTTCCCGATGGCCGACAGCGTTTCGATTGTGTCGATCGTGGCCGTTGCGTTCGGACCGTCGATCGGCCGACGGGAACGAACCAAACGGGTTTTAAACGGCGCTGTCTTAGCCCACGCTAAGTGAGATAACCATGCAGATGCCACGCCGATTCAATACCTACTGCCCGCACTGTAACGCACACCACGAGCACGAAGTCGAAAAGGCCCGTTCGGGGCGTTCCTCCGGCATGAAATGGGACGCTCGCCGTACCCGTCGGAACAGCGCAACTATCGGGAACTCCGGTCGCTTCTCGAAGGTTCCCGGTGGCGAGAAGCCAACGAAGAAGACCAACCTCAAGTACCGCTGCAGCGACTGTGGCAAAGCCCACCTTCGTAAAGGATGGCGCGCCGGCCGACTCGAGTTCCAGGAGTGATTACAATGGCAGGAAATTTCTACAGCGTCCGATGCAGTGACTGCGAGAACGAACAGATCGTCTTCGGCAAAGCCTCGACGGAGGTCGCCTGTGCCGTCTGTGGCACGACACTCGCCGTCCCGACCGGTGGCAAAGCCGAGATCGAACACGAGATCGTAGAGACAGTCGAGTCACGATGAAGTACAGCGGCTGGCCCGACCCCGGCGAACTCGTCGTCGGCAAGATCGACGAAATCGAGGACTTCGGTGTCTTCGTCGATCTCGAGGAGTATCAGGACAAACGCGGCCTGATCCACATCTCCGAGGTCGCAAGCGGCTGGATCAAGAACGTCCGCGATCACGTCCGCGAGGGTCAGATCGCCGTCTGCAAAGTGCTAGACGTCGACAAAGAGTCCCAACAGATCGACCTCTCGCTGAAAGACGTCAACGACCACCAACGCTCGGAGAAAATCCAGCAGTGGAAAAACGAGCAAAAGGCCGACAACTGGATGGCCCTCGCGCTCGGTGACGATATCGACGACGAGGAGTACACCGCGATCGCAAACGAGCTGATCGGTGCCCAGGGAAGCCTCTACGAGGGATTCAAGCAGGCTGCAATCCACGGCGACGAAGCCCTCGAAAGCACCGATCTCACCGACGACGAGATCGAGTCGATCGTCGACACCGCCCGCGAGAACGTCTCGGTGCCGTACGTAAATGTCACCGGCTACGTCGACCTGGAGAATCCGTCGCCAACCGGCGTCGACGGCATCCGCAAGGCGCTCACGGCCGCTGAAGGCAACGGCGAGGTCCCAGAAGAGGTCGACCTCGAAGTGAGCTACGTCGGTGCCCCGGAGTACCGTATCAAGGTACAGGCACCGAACTACAAGACCGCCGAATCCCACCTCGAAGAGAGCGCCCAGCGCGCGATCGCCGCGATCGAAGCGCAAGGTGGCGACGGCGAGTACCACCGCGAACGCCGAACGGACGACGAGTAATGAAATCCGATATCCGGGTGTGTTCGGCGTGGCGCGACGTCCACGATCGCCCGGTGTATACCCTTTCTGCACACTGTCCGGAGTGTGGTGCTGCCGCCGAGAACAGTGCTCCGGCACCGTTCAACCCCGAGGACCCGTACGGAGAGTACCGACGCTCTCTTAAACGTCGCCATCGCTGATACGGTATGGACGAACTCGAGATCGACACAGTCAACGACGTCGACCTCACTGACCCTGTTCTCATCGAGGGGCTTCCAGGTGTCGGCCACGTCGGAACCCTCGCCGTCGAACACCTCCTCGAGGAACTCGACGCAGAGAGTACGCTCGTACGCCGGATCTACTCCCACGAGTTCCCCCCACAGGTGAGCGTCGAGGATGGCATCTCGGAGCTGACGTGTGCGGAACTGTACGGCGTCTCGGTCTCCGACGGTCGCGATTTGCTGTTGCTGACTGGTGACCACCAGGCACAGACGAACGCGGGACACTACGTCCTGACGAGCGCGTTCCTCGACATCGCCGCGGAGTTCGGCGCGACGGAGGCGTACGCACTCGGTGGCGTCCCGACGGGTGAACTCATCGAGGAGTATGCCGTCGTCGGTGCCGTTAACGACGAGTCGCTCCTTGAGGCCCACGAAGATGCAGGCGTCGAGTTCCGCGAGGACGAACCGGCCGGCGGCATCGTCGGCGTCTCGGGACTCATTCTCGGACTGGGCGATCGCCAGGGCTTCGATGCGGTCTGTCTGATGGGCGAAACCAGCGGCTATCTCGTCGACCCCAAAAGCGCCCGTGCTGTCCTCGAAGTGCTCGAGGGACTCCTCGGCTTCGAACTCGATTACGAGACGCTCGACGAGCGCGCCGACGAGATGGAGGAAGTCATCGGCAAGATTCAGGAGATGGAACAACAGCAGGCGATGGACGTTCCGACCGACGACGACCTGCGCTACATCGGGTAGCCGATCGGGTCTTCGTCTCGGCGTGTTATTGCAGTTTTAACGTACCGCCAGCCTGCACTGCACGCGTGGGCCGTCCCAGACCTGCGTACCGGAGCTGTTTTATGTCGATAGCAATGAGGGGCAGGTAGACGGCACGGTCAGGCAGCCACCTTTCAGCTCGCGTGGTTTCCACGTGCAGCATCGTTGACTGACCTACCCCGTCTTCTAATTACCCACGAGCGACTGCGCTCGTCTCCGAGAGAGACTGATCTATCACGTTGGAGACCCGTCTGGCGCGTTCTGCGAGTGCGATCGAATTCGAACAGTGATCGAATCGCGCCCGGGCCGATCGACTACCGACCGAGCAGCCGATCGGCTCACTCCTCGAGCACTTCGTAGGAGACGCCGGCGTCCCGGAGCCGATCGGTGACACGGCCGACCTCGTCGGTCGTCGTGACGGCGGTCACGTGGAGACCACGTTCTGCACCCGTGGCCGCGACCTCACCGGCTGCGAACGGGACCGCTGGCTCCACGTCAGCCTGTCGGCAAGCGATGACGGCTTCGACGCCGGCCGCGACGACGACGTCAGCGTCGGCACAGTAGTCGACGATGGTGGCGTCATCGATCGCCCGGCTCCCGCCCGAGCGGACGGTCGGCACTTGCAACACCGTCGCGGAGCCGGGCTCGAGATCCATGACGCCCTCGAAACTGCTCACACCAACGTCGGTTCCTGCCGTGGCATCGGTTGTCGCGACGCCGGTTGCAGGCCCCTCCTCACCCGGTTTCGCGTGAAGGAGCCCGTTCTCGACGAACAGCGTCACAGTCTCACCTTCAGAAATATCCTCAGTGGCGATGTAGGCGGCCTCGCTCATCGCATCGAGCACGTCGCCCGTGACGTGGTCGGCGAACCGCCGGATATCGTCTGCAGCCCGAAAAAGCCAGTCGACGCCCTCGTTGGTGACGCGATAGCGCGATCGGCCCTCCTTTTCGACGAGTCCGTCGTCGACGAGTTCGCGGATGTATTCGCTGACGGCCTGGCTCGTGACGCCGACTTCCTCGGCGATTTCCCCCTGGCTGACCGCGGGTTGGCGCTCGGCGATCTGCACGAGGATCCGAAACCGCGTCGCCGCACGTTTGTTGTCGAGGACGTCGACCATAGGACGATATTTCGCGACCGGAATCAAAAACCACCCGGTCGCGGCGAGCGATCGTCGGTATCTGAGCAGGGCCTCCGAGACGAGATCAGGGGGCTGCACTCGGCCGACTGAGACGGATTGGTGGACGCAGCTACCGCTGGTCGGCGACCCGGCGGGCCGATCGGTGGAACCGACAGACAGCAGCCCGTCTAAACGCCTACCCGTCTGTCCGCTCACGAGTCACCCGGTGACGGCTGTGAGAGGTTGTCTGACCCCTACAAACTGGGATACTGGCCTGTCTTCGAGGAGTCGTCAAGTTGATATTCCGAGCGGTCATCCGTTCGAACTGAATTATGTTGTCGCTTCTCCCGCCGATCGGGTCGGTACCGATCGATGTCGTTGCAGCGACAGATGCTCCGGGTGTACCCTCGGCTCTTGGCTCCGGGCTGACGGATCTGCTCGCGTGGGTCGCGATCGGCGGGTTCGTGGCTGCACTCCTCGTCCAGTGGCAGGGCCGGTCCGACCGGGCTCGATACATCGCGTCGGCGGCGTGGATCGTCTTCGGTGCCTTCTGGGTGACGATGGCGCCGTACTACTACTATGACGTCCAGAGTCCGTTACAGACGGTGCTGGCGATCGCTGCCCTCCCGCTATGTATGTACACTGGCTACCTCCTCTACAACGGGCGGGACTCGCTCTTGCTCCTCTCGAAGGCGGTGATGTTCATGGGGCTGATCTACCTGCCCGCAGAGACGATTCCAGTCGTCCGGACGTGGCTGATCGAGACCACCGCGGCCCAGACGCACTTCGCGATGGAGTTGCTTGGCCACAGTCCCGGTATCGAGGAGGGGTCGAACGGCTATCAGAGTCGGTTCGCATTCGATCCTGACGAGACGGTGACCGGCCGAACGACCTACATCATTCTCGCCTGTACCGGCATCGGAAGCATGGCCATCTTCGGCGGGCTGGTCGCCGCAGTACGGGCACCGCTCCGACGGAAACTCACTGCGTTCGCGCTCGCGATCGGCATCATCTGGTTCCTGAATCTCGTCCGGAACGTCTTCATCGGACTCGCCTCGCCGTGGGGCTGGTTCCAACAGGAGTGGCTGGTCTCGTTCATGACGACGTACCTGGGCGCCGAGGCGAACCGCGTCTCCTTCCTCGTGGCACACAACTACATCGCCCAGGGGCTATCGATCGTCGCGCTGATCGGAATTACCTACCTCGTCGTCCGCATCCTCCCGGAAGTGCTGACGCCGCTCGAAGACGTCCTCTTCATTCTCACTGGCACTGAGTACGACCTCCACGACGCACTCGGCAACGAGGTTCGTGCAGACGGCGGCCAGCCGACCGAAGACAGTTCCGCCTCGGACTCGAACGCGAGATAATGAGCGACACGGGCGCGGAGATCGACGCCCCCATCTCAGTTCACGATCGGGCCGTCGTGTTCCCCACGACCCAGACGCTCATCCTCGCCGACGTTCACCTGGGCCGCGGGGCAGCCTCCAGCGTCGACGCACCGATCGACGATGGGGCCGACGTGATCGATCGACTCGAGCAGACACTCGCCGCGACGGCAGCCGAAACGGTCGTCGTCGCTGGTGATCTGCTCCACTCGTTCGACCGCGTTCCCCGTGGCGTCGAGGACGACCTCGACCGACTCAGACGAACGGTCCGTCGGGCCGACGCCGCTCTCGTCGTCACGCGCGGAAACCACGATACGATGCTCGACTCGATTTTCGACGGCCAGCTCGTAGATCACCACCGATTCGAGACGCAGGCGGGGGAGACGACGATCGTCTGTCACGGCCACGAGCGTCCCGCCGACACGGCCGATCGGTACGTGATCGGTCACGATCATCCCGCGCTGTCGATCGACGGCCGCAAACGCCCGTGCGTCCTCTACGGGCCGAACGTGTACCAGGGTGCAGACGTACTCGTTGTGCCGGCGTTCACCCGTTTCGCAAGCGGCGCGACGGTCAACGGCATGACTGCCAGTGACTTTCAGTCACCGCTGGTCACCGACGTCGATGCGTTTTATCCGGCAGTGTGGGACGAGGCGAACGAGAAAGCGCTGTGGTTCCCGCCGCTCGGGAAGTGTCGTCGGCTGTTGTGAGTTCTGCGGGATTGGCACGGCTCTGGTGGTCTGTACGGGGCCGAGAGGCCCGTAGCGGTCTGTACGAAGTCGAGACGCCTGTGGTGGTCTGTACGAGGTCGAAACGCCTGTGGTGGCTTACGGTAGATCGTCGATCACGGCTTTCGCTGCCTCCCGCCCGCTCTCCATTGCACCCTGGATCGACGACCAGCGGGTGTAGTCGCCGGCGAGGTAGACCGCCCCGGCGGGGTCGCGTGGCTCCGGCAGCCGATCGTAGATCCCTGGCGGCTGGTCGAACTGTGCGAACGCGATTCGATCGGTGTGGATCGTCACGAGGCTATCGAACTGTTTGTTTGGATACCAACTATCGAGTGTCTCCCGCGTTCGATCGGCCAGTTCGTCGTCGCTCTCTTCGCGCTCACCCAGATAGGTCGCGCTGATCAGCGTCGTATTTCCGGGTGCGTATTCGGGTGCAACCGCGCTGTGGGGGACGATCTGATTTGGGCCGCTCTCTTCAGCGTTCAACAGCAGGCGTCGCCCCGTCTCGAGGTCCGTCCGGGGCGGAAGTTCGTAGTACTGGGTGACACAGGATCGGGCATCGGTCGGGATCGAATCGACACCGGTCAGCTCCCGAGCAGCGGGCGGGTCCGTCGCAACGACGACCGCGTCTGCGTCGATCGACTCGCCCGAGACCGACACCTCGACACTGTTACTCCCAGCCGACACCTCGACCCTGTCGGTTGCGTTCGCGTCGGTACTGGCCGCGAAAACGCCTGTGACCTCGGCCCCAGTCTCGATCGTTGCACCAGCCGAACGGGCGTGGTCTGCGAGCTGTCTCGGTATCGCTTCCATGCCAGCGGCCGGGACGGCCGTCTCCCCAGTTGCGAGCGATCGGAACGTGTACTCGAAGACGCGTTTGGAGGTCGACAGCGATCGATCGAGGGTGATTCCGCCGTAGAACGGGGCGATGAAGTTGTCGAGAAACCGATCGGAGAAGCCGCGATCGCGGAGGTACGTTTCGATCGTCGAATCATCGGCGGGAGTGTGCGTCTGATCCTTGGGACCGAAGATGTCGTCCGGGTCGGTTCGCAGTAGGTCCCAGCCGAGTTGTGCGACGCGGAGTTTGTCGCCCAGCGAGACGTCCCTGCTGAACAACGTCGCCGGCAGCGCAGTCGGGCTCCGAAGCGGATCGGCCAGCGTCGATCGGTGGTTTGGCCGGGCGATCGTGGCACCGGGATCGAACTGGCGTACGTCGAGCGCTTCGAGGTCGAGTTCGCGCTGAACGGCCGGATAGGACGTAAACAGTACCTGAAAGCCTCGATCGAGGAGGAAGCCGTTCTGCTCGCGCGTCCGGACGCGGCCGCCCGGCGTCTCCTCGCGCTCGAATAGCGTCACGTCAGCACCGGCGGCGGCGAGATGTCGCGCGGCCACGAGGCCGGCGAGCCCCCCACCGACGACGACGACTCGCGGCGTCTGGGTCATACTCCCCCGTTGTCAGTGGAGACACAAAGTCGTGGACCAACCGGCAGCGTGCGATCGGTTCGGCAGGGTCGCCAGTGGCCACAACCGAGACAATCGTGTGAGGTGGGGGCGTGGCCACAGCGTAGTCAGAGACCGAATACCCTGAGGGCGATGCCGAGGAGAATCACGAGGATGCCGAGAATCGTCGCGATCGGTGGGATCGGCACGAAGAGCAAGGCGATACCGAGAAGGATAACGATCGTCGAAGCCCTGACCATAGGAACTGTTCGACGCGATAACAGGTAGGGCCACGGCCGGCAGCCGCCGGATCGACATGTCAGCAGCGCCAGTACGTATACCCGTCGGCCCGTTGTACGCGACCCATGGTCGATGCATCCATCACGCCGATCGATCGGGGGACGATTACCGCCGACGTCAACAACATGATCGAGGGACACACCCTGGCGTCGGCTGCAGAGCCGAATCCCGACCTCGAACTGGTCGAGGGGCCGGTCTACAACCTCGTGATCGAGCACCCGGAGGGGACGATGCTCTGGGACACTGGCTCCCATCCCGAGGCAGATGCAGGCCACTGGCCGCCTGGACTGTACGCCGCCTTCGAACACACCGGCTTGCACCCGATCGAGGACGACCTCGACGACGCAGGGTACGCCGTCTCCGACATCGATTACGTTATTCAGACCCACCTCCACCTCGATCATGCTGGCGGACTGTACGCGTTCGCGGAGACGGGAACGCCGATCTTCGTTCACGAACGCGAGCTCAAACACGCCTACTACAGCGCCAAGACCGACCAGGGAGATATCGCTTACCTCGCCGGCGATTTCGATCGGGAACTGAACTGGAAGGTCGTCCACGGCGATCGGGAACAGCATTTCGAGGACCTCGAATTCATCCACCTCCCGGGACATACGCCCGGCCTCCTGGGCGTTCGACTCGAGCTGGACGAACGGGGGACCGTGATTCTCGCTGGCGATCAGGCCTACCTCCGGACCAACTACGACGACGAGCAGCCGATGGGTGGCGGGCTGCTGTGGAGCGAGCGGGCCTGGTACGAGAGCCTTCGGCTACTCAAAGACGAGCAACGACGCCACGACGCCCGGGTCTTCTGTGGCCACGATCCGGACGACTTCGAGACACTGCAAAACGGACTGTAACCCGCCTCGGGGTCGATCCGATCTACACCACGATCGTTGTGGTATCGACCGTCACTGACCACCACTGTTTGGTTTACTCGGTCTCAATCTGTACGTGAACCGTGTCTTGGGTCACAGTAACTCGACACCCACTGAAATGGAACGTCACTGAACTCTCCGCGGGTATCCCGTTGCCCGTTCGACCGGTGATCAGCCCATCCAGGTGTTCGGGATCGATGACATGGTACAGCGGGTCCAGGTCGAGGACTGAGGTATCGGTTACTGCTGCGACGGCGGTGACGACCGCTTCGCTGGGACGTTCGTCCGCGTTGAGATCATAAGTAAGACTCTCGGCCTGTGACGGGTTGTCTGCCTCGTGGCCGTTGCTATCGTCAGTCATTGTACGGGTGAGAGGGTACTCCGAAGTCGACGTCTTGATGATCGAGGTGGTCGAGTCGCGGTCCGAGGAACTCGCGTACGAGAACGACGAGTGGATTGTTCTCGCCGTTGCCGATCAGCGCACGCTCCTTTGGAGCATGCTTCCGGGATGGTGGTTCCGTGAGGACGGATAACATGAGCTTCCGTCGATCCACGAGAACGAGTCGACCCAGCCGCGGATAGGTTGGTGTATTGAGCCAGTCGAGTTGCGGTTCCCACACGGTGGCTTCCGGCAACCCCTCTCGACACAGGGTCCGGACCGTCTCGTTTTGCGAACCGATAGAAATCCTCACCCCACGATCGAGTGCGTTTTTCCCGTGACGGAGACACTCCTCTTCGAGGAGGTCTGGAGTGACGTACAACGTGAACAGTTCGTCCTCGGCTTCATTGGCCAGTTTCCGTGCGTATGCGAAAGTCGAGTCGAGCCCGTCGATCACCCCCACATCACCCTCTTCGTCGCCGCGAGTGGCTGTGAAGTGTGTCACCATCGCTGCAAGATCCTTCTCGTCGTGCCAATCTACCGTCGTCGCTGGTGGCGATATCTGGGAAACGAGATTCGTATCCGGGTCGTACTCGACTAGTGGACCATCCAGGAAGTTCGTACCCGGTTAGCCTGGAGTCGTTATCTCCTCAGATGACGTAGAGTGAATAGATCCGACCGAGGAAGAACGTGTCTCCAGGCCCCAATCCAGTTACAATCA
>LFCJ01000062.1_pt1 | contig 55272 bp, 63 predicted proteins | sample 643141 | NCBI WGS metagenome assembly LFCJ01 (sample SAMN03766243, study PRJNA286221) | soda lake metagenome | biome: soda lake; feature: Kulunda steppe; material: water; isolation source: sample B1-Br-g2 brine of Lake Bitter-1 | place: Russia: Kulunda steppe | collected 2010-07
CGAGAACAGCGTCGTCGTACTCCCGCTCGATCGCCGTGGCCGCAAACGCCTGCACCTCTTCGATGCGCGATCGGCGCGGACTCGGATAGATCGTCTCGAGACGCTGGGCCGCGTAGTCGGTGACGGTGCGCTCTTTGAGCAGGGCCAGTACGTCGCGATAGACCTCACGAGCCCGATCGGTCGCGAGGAAGCCGCCGGGATCGTCGTGTTCGCGGCGGATCGCCCCCCTGGCGATCCGAGCTGCACGCCCCTGTGTCAGCCCTGGTGCCTCGGCGATCCGTGCGACGTCACCTTCCCGCAGCGCTCGTCCGGGCTCGTCGAGCTCCGACAGCGCCCGGGCCGTCTTTGCACCGACACCCGGAATCGACTCGAGGTCCATTGCTTCTCGACCGGGCTATCCAAGCGCATGGAGAAAAAGTTCCCGCCCGCTTTTTCGGAGACGGCGTGGTATCACACCCCATGACGACTGGCGCTCGCGAGTCCCACCAGCGGACAACACACTCTCCAGGAAGCGTTCGTGAGGGCGGTCACGGGCTACAGTTCGACAATAGGCCACAGCCGTAGAAGCGGTAGACCGACCTGCCAGCCCGATCGATGGCCGATCGGCGCTACCGACGGATAGCAGTCCGTGTCAGTCCCGATCGAGTTTCGCCCGGCGAGACTCGTTTAACGCGTCACAGACTGCGCCCTGACCGTCCATGTTGACGCTGGCGAGTCGCATCCGTTTTCGAAGGACGTCGAACCTGTCTCGGGGGATCGGGTCGCCGTCGGGCGTCAGGAACAGCCGATCTTCGCGATCGGTGACGTACCCGCTCGCGCGGGCTTTCTCCAGAAACTCGACGATCGGCTCGGCTGGCACGACGACGAGAATATCACCGGCGGCGACGACGGCGTCCTCGTCGGTGAGATCGAGATCCTCACGCCGGAGTTCGATAATCTGTTCGGGGTCGAGACCAGCGTCGAGACACGCCCCGATCGCGTCGTACTGGCGGGCAAAGCGGGCCTTGTCGTCCAAGGTCGCCCGGACCTCGCTGACGTCGCCGTCCGCGTCGGGGAAGACTGAGCCAAACGAGTTGCCTGCATTGACACCCTGCGTGATCTCAGTCCCGTGCATGTGATCTCGGAGTTCGATCCTGACCGATTCGGTGTCGGGTAAGGCGGCGATCTCGTCGCGGGCGTCGGTTGCCATCATCCACGCAAAAGCCGGCGAACACCAGGCTGTCGGCAGCGTGAACGCGACCTCGACTGCACCATCGTCGATCTCGATCCGATCGATGTAGTCGAGTTCGACGAGAGAGCGATCGAGTTCGGGATCGTCGACCCGATCGAGACAGTCGCGAACGGCCGCTCTGGTGGGGGTTGTCGGCGGCAGCTCCCGATTCCCCCGTTCTGTCTGCTCTGTCTCCGTCCGATCGGACGAACTACCTGACATCAGTCGGCTGCGGCGTCCGTCGCGCCGTAGTGGTCGTCCAGTCCGAACTGATCGGTGATCGGGTCGGCCTGGAACTGTCGTTTCTTTTCTTCGATGTCGATATCGTACAGTTCGGCTGCGTTTTCGCCCATAATCTTCTTCATCACGTCGGTACTGAGTTCGATCCCGTACTCGTCTTTTTGCTCGTCGGTCAACTCGGCGTTCGTTACCGTCTCGACGAGCCAGTCGGGGTTCCATAAGGCGTAGTCCGAGCCGAAGAGGATGCGATCCTCACCGAGCCAGTAGAGGAGTTCGCCCATGATCTCGCCGAACTTCCGTGGTCGGTTGGCCGCCATCGGCGCGGCGACCGCCAGTCCGCCGTAGACGTTGGGTTCCTGAGCGGCGATCCAGCAGAAGTCATCGAGTCGCGGGAGGCCAACGTGTTCGACGATGAAGTCCATCTCCGGGAACGATGTCGCGGCGTCGTCGACGTCTGCCACGTCGAAGGCATCGCGGTTGAGCGGCCGGATGGTCGGCCCCTTGTGGGCGTGGATCTTGTCGATACCCAGCTCGGAACACTTTTCGAGGAACTCGAAGGAGTCCTCGCTGTCCAGTCGCCACCCCTTCGACTCGCCGTTCCACTCGGCGGTGTACACTTTCACGGCCTCGATATCGTACTCCTCTTTTTGCCGCTCGAGGTCGCGAAGCCCTTCCTCACCGTCGCGTGGATCGAACCGCCCGTTGTTGATGAACCGCTCGGGGTACTCTTCGGCCAACTCGGCGTTCTGGTCGATCGTGTTGAACCCCTCCTCGTAGAAGTCCGTGAGATACGACGGCTGGAAGATCGCCATGTCGACAGCCCCGTTGCCGAAGAGGTCACGGACCATTCGATCGGCGTCGTAGTTTCGATACTCTTCGATTGTCCACTCGTGTTCTTCTGGTGTGAAACCAGTGTGGTAGTCGTGGAAACACTGAATAAACTGTTCGCCACCCTCGTGGATGATATTCTCCTGGCTTGCGTCCCAAAAGTGGACGTGACCGTCGATTACGAATATCTCCTCACCATTGGCCTGGTACATGCCAATTGTAATCAGGCGGTCGATCGATATAATACTCATTAAAGACCATTTAGAATATAAAAATACAAAAGAGGATGCAGCTGTCGGTACGATACCACGATAGTGGTGTTTGGTTAACAAATCATGTCCCAAAGTTGCAAAGCGTTACTGACGAGAGTACGCGGGTTGTGAATTATTAATGATTGAGTTTATGTTGAGCGCTACCGTCGGTAGTAACTGATGCGCGCAGCACGACTCCACGAGTACACGGACGATATGTCGGACGGACTCTCGATCGACGAGGTCGACGCACCACAGATCACAGGTCCCGGCGACGTCGTCGTCGAGGTCGAGGGCGCTGGATGGTGTCAGACAGACAACCATATTATCGAGGGGATGTGGGAGGAGTACGTCCCACAGCCGCTGCCGATGACACTCGGTCACGAAAACGCCGGGACGGTCGTCGAGACAGGAGACGATGTAGATATCGTCTCGGAAGGCGATCAGGTCATCTGTCACCCGGTCCAGACCTGTGGCACCTGTCGTCCCTGCCGGCAGGGCGAGACGATGTACTGCGAGAACAGCAAATTCAACGGGCTCACGACGGACGGCGGCTTCGCCGACCAACTGCTGACCAGCGAGCGATCGGTCATTCCGCTCCCCGACGGCGTCGATCCGGCCGACATCGCACCCCACGCCGACGCCGGCATCACGGCCTACCACGCCGCGAAAAAAGCAGTCAAGGGGCTCAACCCCGGTGACGCCGCCGTTATCATCGGTGTCGGCGGCCTCGGCCATATCGGACTCCAGTGTATCGACGCGATGAGCGCGTCAGATATCGTCGCAGTCGACATCAAAGAGTCCGCACGTGACCTCGCGAGCGATCTCGGCGCCCACTACACGATCGACCCCGAAAGCGAGGACGTTGCTAGCGAAATCGAGGCCATCACCGACGGCGTCGGGGCCGCCCAGGTGCTTGACTTCGTCGGCGGCGACGAGACGACGGCGCTGGCACCGGACATCTGTGCGGCCGGCGGCGATCACCATATCATCGGCTACGGCGGCCACATCCACGAACCGGCACAGGCACTCGTCAACGGCGAGTTCGCCTACCAGGGCAACATTGTCGGCCGGTACACCGAACTGCAGGAACTGGTCGCACTGGTCGAGCGAGATGCAGTCGACCTCCACACGAGCCGGTACGATCTCGGGGAAATCAACGAGGTCGCCGAGAAACTCGAACACCGCGAGATCGACGGCCGCGCGGTCATCACCCCGTAGCGTCATCTCCCGATCCGGGCTCCGCTCGCGATCGGCGTCATCCCCCGGTTCGGATCGATCTGTTCTAGGTCCTTGCGCCATCCAGCGGACCCGTTATCCCGCCAGCCCACCACAATCGGCTATGGTACTGAAGAAACTCCTCGGCTCGACGGCGACCCGATCGCTGACCGTCGTCTCGGTGCTCTCGGAGGCAAAGCAGGCGATCGAGAACGGAAACAGGAGCCGTGGGGTCCTGTTGCTCGGCGTTGCCGTCCTCGCCTGGAAGTGGACGATCATCGGGCTGGCTGCACAGGGGCTACTCAAACTGCTCCGATCGGGACGAAGCGGCGGCTCGGACTCGAACCCGACCTGATCCCGCTGACTCGTTCGCCAGAACACGCCCCACGACCGACAACGGAGCGGTTACCACTCGCCTCACCGTAGCTATTTGACAACACGACCCGATGACCTCGTATGGGTTTCAGCCACGATCTCGCAAACGGCCTCATTTCGCTCGGTATCGGCGTCGCAATCACCAAACTGACCGCATCCGAAGACGGTGGCCCGTACGATCTGTCGGACGTGTTGCTCTCGGTTGCCGTCGCATCGTTTTTCTCGGGGTTTTTCACCAGCTATTTCGCAAGGTAGGCGCCGAGTCCCCTCACGAGTTCGCGGACGATAGCGTCCGATCCGACAGCTCACGGAGTCGGCGGACAGTCGATCGAATCGTCACCGAAGCGACGCCGGCGACAGCAGCAGCGTCGGCTTGTGTCACCGATGGCCACTCCGTGCGCTCGGCTGCCGCCCAGTAGAGACAGGCCGCGGCAACGCCGCTCGGATTGCGGCCACCGATCGCACGGGCCTCGAGTAGTGTGTCGACGTGCTCGTGAGCCCGCCGTTCGATCTCGTGTGTCAGGTCGAGTTGGGACGCATAGCGTGGCAAATACTGTGTCGGGTCGATCGGACCAGTCGGGAGACCCAGTTCCCGGTTCAGCGCGTCGTAGGCAGCGGTCAGTTCGTCGCTGTCGGCGCGTGCAACCGCCGTGATCTCGTCTGTCGTCCGGGCGTTCGATCGCGTTCGACAGGTCGCATAGACCGCCGCAGCGGCGAACCCCTCGAGCGATCGACCCTGGAACAGTCCCTCTGACTGTGCCGACTCGAACAGTGCACACGCCTGCTCCCGGATCGACTCGGAGAGAGACAGTCTCGCAGTGATGCGTTTGATCTCCGCGAAGCCGTACGACTGGTTTCGGTCCGCTTTCGTCGACAGGCGTGCCCGATTGTGCTCCCGACGCAGGCGTGCGATCTGGCGACGTTTCCGGCCAGTGAGCCTGACACTGGCGCTGAAATTGCTGCCAGTGCCGTATCCGATCTCTGTCGAGAGCCCACGGTCGTGTCGCGACCGCGTCAACGGAGCGCCGGTCCGTCGCGGGTCAGTTGTATCATCCTCGAACGACCGCCACTCAGGACCACGGTCGATCGCGTCCTCTGTACAGACGAGCCCGCAGTCCTCACAGATGGTTTCTATTTTCATACGTCGAACGCTCCCCCCACACTCGGGACAGGCTGAGAAACAGTTCATATTGTTCATCGTCATCAGCACCCCTGCAGTTATTTCGCTGCCCCATCATATTTAAACTGTGGTATTTATATCTGAAACAAAGGTTCGAGAGCAAGAGATCATGTCGAGTTCGACTGCCCTCTCGTGTATCGATCACCGTCCGTCCACAGTCACCGATACTCGATCGAGAGGAGCCAACAGGCGTCGCTGCCTACTGCGATTGAAAGGGGGAAACGGCATCCAAACGAGGGCAGTCAGTGAATCGCCTCGGGGCTTGACCCCGCGACACTCGCCTTGCTTGGTCGGAGACCGTCTCAGCGACAGAACTCGATGAGCCGTCGGAGAGGGGTAGATCCGTCGCGATCGAGACGAGATTGGCCGGTGTCGAGTTCGGCTTCGCGCTCCGAGAGGAGGGCTTCGTACTGATCGATCACAGCCTGCCGGTTCTGAGCACTGCGTTCGAGTTCGCGTTCGAGAACTGCGACCTGTAGGCGAAGCCGAGCGTTTTCGAGTCGGTAGTCAGCGGGGGATCGATTGTCGGCTATGGCTCGTGCAGTTTCGATCGAGTCTGTGTCTGCCGTACGCCACGAGGAGTCCATGACCTGTGCTGGAGGGGCCATGAAACAGGTAACCACACTCATGGGTAAAAAGGTCAGTCAGTCGGTCGTCAGACGTGTCAGACGCTCGTCTAACGAGCGTCAGTTGCTGGTTCTGATGTGTTCGAGGACACCGTCGGTGTCAGCCGGCACTGGTTCGGGGTCGCCCCCTGCAGCGGCAGCGGCATCGGGGTCTTTGAGCAGGTGGCCCGTCGTGAGACAGGCAACGCGTTCGTCGTCGTCGACGACGCCCTGCTCGCGGAGTTTTCGCAGGCCAGCCACGGAGGCCGCGGAGGCCGGTTCGACGCCGATCCCCTCCTCTGCGAGGGCGCGCTGTGCGTCGGTGATCTCGTCGTCGGAAACGGCGATCGCCGTCCCACCGGTTTCGCGGATCCCGGGGAGCGCTTTCGGGGCGTTGACCGGATTCCCGATGCGGATCGCCGTGGCCCGCGTCTCGACGGTCTCCCAGCGGCGGACCTCGTCGGCACCGTTCTGGACTGCCTCGACCATCGGGGCCGCACCCTCGGCCTGGACACCCGTTAGCTTCGGCACCTCGTCCGTCTCGAGCGCCCCTGACTGGACGAGTTCACGGAACGCCTTGTACAGCGCCGAGGTGTTCCCCGCGTTGCCGACCGGGAGCACGATCCGATCGGGGAACGCGCCGTAGTCGTGGCGAAACCCCTCGAGAATCTCGAGGCCGATCGTTTTCTGGCCCTCCAGTCGGAACGGGTTCAGCGAGTTCAGGAGGTACACTTCACCTTTGGCCGCCAGCTCCTGAACGATGTCGAGACAGGCATCGAAGTTGCCGTCGACTTCGAGAATACGTGCGCCATGGAGGCTCGCCTGGGCGATCTTGCCCGCCGCAACTTTGCCGGCAGGGAGAAGCACGAGCGTCTCCATTCCGCCACGGGTGCCGTAGGCCGCAAGAGCTGCGCTGGTGTTCCCCGTCGAGGCACACGCCAGTCGACCAACACCCAGTTCCTTTGCGACAGCGACGCCGACGGTCATCCCGCGATCTTTGAACGATCCCGTCGGATTCATTCCCTCGTGTTTGATTCGCAGCGCCTCGATACCGACCCTCTCTTCGAGACGAGGGACCTCGTACAGCGGCGTCGCACCCTCCTGGGTCGTCACACCCGCTTCGAGGGGCAACGCGTCGGCGTAGCGCCAGACGCCATGCCCTTCGAAATCGTCGAAGGTCGGTAGATCGGCGTACCGGACTTCGAGGAGGCCGTCGTCCTCGTCACACGTGTACCGCACCTCGTCGAACGGAGCGTACGTTGCCCCACACTCGATGCATTCGAGCCAGACGCCATCGTCAGCGTCGGCCGGCATCTCCGGCTGGGCAGCGCCAAGACTGAGACTCATTATCAGGCGAAAAGAAGGGCAGAACAAAAAAGACGTGGATTCTGCTGTGACTCTCCGCGACTCGTATCGCGTCGCTACTCGACCGCAGTGTCGATCGACTCGCCGTCGAACTCGTCGATCACGTCGTGGACCGTCGCAGTCCAGGTGTCGAGTGCCTCGTGAAGCAACTCCTTGGCCTCGGGAACCGCAATGGCCGTGTACTGATAGACGTAGCCACCACCATCGAGCAGCCGCCGCTCTCGGCGAACGAGCCCGCGTTCACGAAGCGTCGCCAGCGATCGGTTGACCGTACTTCGGTCGCGGTCGAGGACGGTCGCCAACTCCTCGATCGTACTGCCAGGATAGTCGCTGAGGATGAGGTACGTTCGTGTTTCGTGATCCTCGATCCCGAACACACAACTCATCACGTTCGTGAACGGCGGATTCGACTGCTCCATCAATTCTCCGAGTCGGTGCTGGGGTTCAGTCGGCATACTCGGTGTACGGACTCGTCGATAAAAGACCCTCTCACTCCCATCGGGGAACAGCCCGTTTACTCCGGATCGGACGCCGCTGACTCATCGGTGGCGTAGCCCATGTTCCGGACGCAGGTCCGCATCTCTTGTTCGCTTTCGTGACGGTGCAGTCTCGTCGGTGTATCACAGTAGTATACGGAGCCATCGTACCGCAGCGCCACCTGGTGTTCCGCTCCGAGCATCGTCATCGTCAGAAGAATCCGCCGCCCGTCTTGCAACGCCTCGAGAATCGAATCTTCGTCGAGTTCACCCGCCGTAATTTGAAGGGGACCGTCCATCTACGGGGAGTAACAGAGCAGATTCAAAAACCCTTTGTGTCGAAACAGCTCGACCGACACCCGGGTCGCGATCGTGTACAGCTGCTGCCAGACCGCGGAACTGGTAGACTGATAGGACTTTCATGATTGCATATGCGATCGGAGACACAGACGAGACTCGACACGCAGGCTGAGACGGCGCTCGAAGACTGGCAGATCGGGACGATCGGCGGGCTTGCCGGCTCGATTCTCTTCGGGGTTCTGTTGTCATTACAGGCACCCGGAGTCATCGACGTCGCGATCCCGACGCTGTACGGGCTCGAAGGTGGGTTCGCAGGGACTGTCGTCCACCTCCTCCACGGTGTCATCCTCGGCGTCGTGTTCGTTATGCTTCGTGAGGCGATCGGCTGGGGCGATGGGGGATTGATCGGGAACACTGTCGCCGGAGTCGGCTACGGCATCGTCGTCTGGGGAACCCTGGCGGTCATCGTCATGCCGCTTTGGCTCTCCGCTGTCGGCTTTGCACTCGGCCCCGACGTTCCGAACGTCAGCGCCGAGAGTTTCGTCGGCCACGTCATCTACGGACTCGTTGTCGGCGTGGTGTACGCACTGCTCGGCGAGTAACAGCACACCCAATCGCAAGTGGGGTTACAACACCCCCTGTTCGATCGGCAATACACCCCCCAGTACTCGCTTACGCGATGTACAGTGCGACCAGCGCTGCTGGTCCCAGTAGCATCATAAACGCAGCGAGTAGCAGTCTGATCTGCATGCTGCTAGTTGCCTATCCAACAGGACACTACATAATTTTATCGAACTTGGACATATTGGAAAAGACCGAGGCACCCACACAAACACCTTCTCACGCCATCTCGAAACCATCGCTTCGCAGGCTCGCAAACGCGAGGGCTCCGAATGGCCATCCAAATCAGAATGGAAAATACGATCGCCCAGACTGGCCGTGATCGACCGCTCACGCAAAAATCCGGATCAAAAAATCCACTCGCTTCGTTCGTGAGATCCGACTACTCCAGCAGCCAACTCAACAGCGCCTTCTGGGCGTGCAGTCGGTTCTCCGCCTGGTCGAAAACGATCGACCGATCGCTCTCGACGACCGTGTCAGTGATCTCCTCGCCGCGGTGAGCCGGCAGACAGTGCATCACCGACGCCTCGGAAGCGTGGTCGAGGAGATCCGAACAGACCTGGAAGCCCTCGAAGTCGGCCATCCGAACGTCGCGTTCGTCCTCCTGGCCCATGCTGATCCAGACGTCGGTGTAGATGATGTCCGCATCGGTCGCGGCCGCGACGGGATCGGTCGTCACCGTTGGATCACCGCCGAGTTCGCGAGCCCGATCGACCACCGCGTCATCGATGCCATAGCCTTCGGGCGTCGCGATCGTCAGCTCGATATCGGTCAACGCAGCGCCGACGGCGAACGACTGGGCGACGTTGTTGCCGTCGCCGATCCACGCAACCGAGACGTCCTCGAAGCCGCCTTCGTGTTCGCGAATCGTCAGCAGATCCGCGAGCGTCTGGCAGGGGTGGGCGTCGTCGGTGAGTCCATTGACGATCGGCACCGACGAGTACTCCGCGAGCACCTCGATGTTCTCGTGTTTGAACACGCGGGCCATCACGGCGTCGACGTATCGCGAGAGCGTTCGTGCGGTGTCTTTCAGCGGCTCGCCGCGGCCGAGCTGGATATCGTCCTCACCGAGGAAGACGGCGTGGCCGCCGAGTTGGGTCATCCCCGTCTCGAAGGAGACGCGGGTCCGTGTGCTCGGTTTCTGGAAGATCATCCCGAGCGTCTGGCCGTGGAGATCGGCGTGTGCCTTGCCGGCCTGCTGGGCGCGCTTGTACGCCGTGGCCCGATCGAGGACGGTCGTCAACTCGTCGGCAGAGATGTCGTCGATATTGAGGAAGTGACGGACGTCGGTGTCAGGGGCCATCAGTCAGCACCTCCGCGAAGCGTCGTCGCAACGTCTGTCAAGATCTCAGTCGACTGGTCGAACTCCGCAAGCGAGAGGCGTTCGTCCGGTGCGTGATCAAGATCGGAGTTCCCCGGTCCGTAGGTGACCATCGGGCAGTCCCACGCCCCCGCGTAGATATTCATGTCGCTGGTTCCGGTCTTTCGCACCAGCCGTGGGTCGTCGCCTGCCGCGCGGATTGCGACCCGGAACGCCCGGGCGACCTCCGTTCGCGGGCTCATCATCACGGGCGGGACTTTGTCCTTCCAGGTCACGGTCCCGACCTCGAGTTCGGCTTCCGCGGCTTCGCGGACGGTCTCGACGTCGAGTGCGGGCGGCACGCGCAACTGGACGTCCATCGTCGCCTCAACCGAGAGACCGTCGTCGCTGACGCCGCCTTCGATGTCGACGGGCTTGGTCGTCACTTGCTCGAAAACCGGTTCGTACTCGCCACCCTCGAAATGATCCTCGACGGTGGACCACCAGCGAACGGCGTGCTGAATCGCGTTCGGATCCGGCCGCGAGGTGTGGCCGGACTCGCTGGTCGCGACGTAGGTGCCAGCAATCAACCCACGGTAGCCCAGCGTGATCCCGTTCGCCCCGGAGGGCTCGCCGTTGACGACGGCCTCCGGTGGCTCGTCTCTGTCGTCGACGAGATAGCGCGATCCTTTCGAGTCGACCTCTTCGCCGACAACGCCGACGAAGGAGACGCCCGTTCGAACGGCTGCAGCGGCCATCGCCGCCAGCGGCCCGGTCGCATCGACACTCCCGCGACCCCAGAGGACCTCGTCGTCACCCGTTTCTTCGACTTCGACGGGAATGTCTCCCGGCACGGTGTCGATGTGTGAGGTCAACAACACGGCGTCGTCTGCCGGCGCGCGGACGTTCCCGACCGCGTCGATCCAGACCTCCCGGTCGTGGGCCTCAAAGAAATCGACGAGACGTTTAGCGGCCGCTCGCTCCTCTCGGGTCGGCGAGGGGATCGAGACGAGGTCGATTAGCAGCTCTCGAGCTTCCGAAAGCGAGACATCCGTCAGGTCGCTCGTACTTACGTTCATGATTCAGAGTCATCGGGTGCGATAACCGCAACCAGCGCGTCCACGAGATAATCTGCCGTCTCTTCGTCGATCACGAGCGGCGGCAGCAATCGCAGAACGGTCCGGCCCGCCGGCAACGCCAGAATCTGGTGGTCGATCGCCAGGTCGCGGGCGACGCGGTTCGCACCGCGTTTCAACTCGATCCCGACGAGAAGTCCCTCACCGCGCACCTCCCGGATCTCGTCGCCGAGTGCGGCCTCGAGTTCGCTCACGAGATACTCACCGATTTCCGCGGCGTGGGCGGGCCACTCCTCCTCGACGATCGTCGAGACGGTCGCATGGACCGCCGCGGAGACGACCGGGCCGCCGCTGAACGTGGCGTTGTGCGACGCCGCGCCGTCGGCGATCCAGTCACGAACCACAATCCCACCGACCGGTAGCCCGTTGCCGAGTCCCTTGGCCGTCGTGAGCACGTCGGGCGTGACGCCTGCGTGCTCACAGGCCCACATTTCGCCGGTCCGGCCCATCCCGGTCTGGACTTCGTCCAGCACGAGCGCCGCGCCGGCGTCGTCGGTACACTCGCGGGCAGTCTCGAGGTAGCCCGCAGGCGGGATGTTGATTCCGCCCTCGCCCTGAATCGGTTCGAGGATCACGGCCGCAGTCTCGTCGTCGACGGCGCCCGCAAGTTCCTCGCCGTCGCCGTAGGGGACGAACTCCACGTCGCCGGCCAGCGGCTCGAAGGGCTTTTTATATTTGTCCTTCCAGGTCGCCGCGAGCGACCCCATCGTCCGTCCGTGGAACGATCGCGTCGCGGCGACGATTTTCGAATCGCCAGTCGCAGACCGGGCGAACTTCAGCGCGGCCTCGTTGGCCTCGGTGCCGGAGTTACAGAACCAGGCTTGATCCAGTCCGTCCGGCGTGGCCGCGACGAGCGACGCGTAGGCGTTCTCGCGGGCCTGAACGGGATACGAGGAGTCGACGAACGTCAGTTTGCCGACCTGCTCCTGGACCGCCTCGACGACCGTCGGGTGGCTATGGCCAAGTGGCGTACACGCGTAACTCGCACCGGCGTCGACGTACTCCGTGCCGTCTGCGGTGTAGAGGAACGGCCCCTGACCGCGATCGATGCCGATCGGCTTGCTGCCGGAGACAAAGTCGTGGTCGCTCATTGTGTGGCCTCCGTATCCTCGAGTGCAGCGTCGAGCGCGCCGGGTTCGATCGTTGTCCCCTCACCCGCCAGCGCGGTCGTGATCGGAGCGTCTGCGTTCGCCGTCGCGACGATCACCGACGACGCACCGCCCTCGAGGGCTTCCCTGGCGGCCATAACTTTCTTTGTCATGAACCCTTTCGCGGCGTCCTCGACGGTCGCAAACTCTTCGGGCGTCGACGCGGACTCGATTCGGGTCGACTCGTCGTCAGGGTCTTCGTAGATTCCAGAGACGTCGGTCAACACGACGAGGTCAGCACCGAGCGCACCGGCAACCGCAGCCGCGGACCGATCTGCGTCGGCGTTGACGGCAGTGTAGCTGCCATCTTTTTCGTTGCCGAGTACCGGAACCGAGACGACTGGGGTGTAGCCGCCGTCGAGGAGCGTTTCGAGCAGGTCGGCGTTGACAGACTCGATCGTCCCGGAGTGGTCGCCGCGTTTGATCTTCTTCTTGCCGTCCTCTTTGACGCGGACGGCGGACTTGCGTTTGCCCTCGAGCAGTTTTCCGTCGGTGCCCGAAAGGCCGACCGCATTGACGCCCTCGTTGTGAAGCGACTCGACGAGATCCGTGTTGAGTTTGCCCGGCATCACCATCTTGAACACGTCCATGGTGCGCTCGTCAGTAAAGCGGCCGACGACGCCGCCGGGGGTCTCGACGTAGGTGGGTTCCTCGCCGAGTGCTTCGAGTGTCTCGTCGACGGCAGTCGAGCCGCCGTGGACGACGACGACCTGCTCGCCATCCGCAACCAGCGAGGCGACGTCACCGAGTGCACCCGCGGGATCGACGGCGCGAGCGCCGCCGATTTTGACGACGACCGTCATCTCAGGGTGCCCCCACGGGATGTAGTCCCGTAAATTCGAGTCCGGCCGTCTCCTTGAGACCGAGGGCGATGTTCGCGGCGTGGACCGCCTGTCCTGCCGACCCTTTCATCATGTTGTCGATCGCCGAAAAGACGACGATACGCTTGTTCGAGGGGTCGAGCTCGAAGCCGATCTCGGCGAGGTTCGTCCCGGCGACCGCTTTCGGTTCGGGATAGCGATAGACGCCGGAGCCGCCAGCGGCCATCCGGACGAACGGCTCGTCCTCGTAGCAGCCGCGGTAGGCTTGCCAGAGATCGCCCTTCGAGACGGGGCCCGACGGGAAGACGTGACTCGTCGCACTGGCTCCGCGGATCATATCCACGGCGTGACAGGTAAACGCAACTGAGGTGCCGAGGAACTGCTCGATCTCGGCCTCGTGGCGGTGGCCCGTCGGCGCGTACGGACGGACGACACCCGATCGCTCGGGGTGGCTCGACGCCTCGCCGCCGCCTGCGCCGCCCTCCGAGGAACCGACTTTCACGTCGACGACGATCTGTTCGCCGCCGTCGAGAATGCCGCCCTCGAACAGCGGATAGAGTCCGAGGATGGTCGCGGTGGCGTTACAGCCGCCGCCGGCGATGAGTTCCGCGCCGGGCAGGTTGTCGCGGTTGATCTCGGGAAGCGCGTACTCCGCTTTCGTCAGGTACTCGGCCGCATCGTGGCCGTCGTACCACTCGTCGTACTGGTCTTCGGTGGCCAGACGGAAGTCCGCCGAGAGGTCGACGACGGTGTCGGCGATCTCGAAGAACTCGTCGATCTGCCCCATCGAAACGCCGTGTGGCGTCGCCGCAAAGAGGACGTCGACGCTTTCGAGATCCTCGGGTTCGGTAAAGCGCAGGTCCGATCCGCGCAACGGCGGATGGACGGAGCCGACGCTCTTGCCGGCTTTCGATCGACTCGTTACCTCGACGAGTTCGAAGTTGGGGTGACCGGCAAGGAGGCGGAGGAGTTCTCCGCCAGTGAACCCCGAGCCGCCGACGACGGTCGCAGTAACCGTCTCGGCGTTCGCGTCGGCACCGACGTCGGTTTCGACCGCCATCAGGCGCTCACCTCGAGTTCGTCCTCGTTCGCCGCAGCGGCTTTCGCTTCGAGCCAGTCGACGACGGTACCGGCGATGTCGGTGTCGACAGCCCCATCGAGGGCTTTGAACTCGACGGTGTGGTTGACCTCGTGGACAGTGTATCCATCATCAGTTTCCATCAGATCGATACCAAGCAGGCCGTCACCAACGGCATCGCTCGCCGTCTGGACGAGTTCTCTGGCCTCGCCGTCGATCTCGAAGACGTCCGTCTCGGCTCCCTTGGCAGCGTTGGTGATCCAGTGATCGGAGGAACGAACCATCCCGGCGATCGGCTCGCCGTCGATCGCGAGAACGCGGATGTCACGACCTGGCTTGTCGACGAACTCCTGGACGTAGAACACCTTGTGCTCGTAGTGGCCGAGGGTGGCCTTGTGTTCGAGGATCGCCTCGGCAGCGTCGGGTGAATCGATCTTGGCCATCAGACGGCCCCACGATCCGACGACGGGTTTGAGCACACAGGGGTAGCCAAACTCCTCGATCGCTGCCATCGCGGACTCTTTCGTAAACGCGACTTTCGTCGCGGGCGTTGGCACGCCAGCCCGTTCGAGCGCGAGGCTGTTCTTTACTTTGTCCGCGCAGATGTCAGCCGTCTCGTGGCTGTTGACTACGGGGATGCCGTAGGCCTCGAAGAACTGCGTGGCGTACAGGCTCCTGCTCGTGGCGAGACAGCGATCGACGACGATGTCGAGCGCTTCGAACTCGGCGGGCGTCTCGCTGATGTCGAACGTCTGCTTGCGGACGTCGATCTTTTCGACGTCGTGGTCGCGCTCGCGAAGCTCGGTGAGGAGGAGCTTCTCGTCCTTGCGAATCCGGGAGTAGAGTATTCCTACGTTCAAGATCACTCACCCCAGTCCTCTTCGAGCTCGGGGGCTCGGTCGAGGACTGGCGGCTCAGTGTCGACGACTTCCAGCTCGGCACCACAGGTCGTACAGTCAACGATCTCTCCAACTTCCAGATCGTCGTGCAGGGATACTTCAGCCCCACACTCGACGCATTCGGTCATTGTATCTGCACGTGAGACGCGGGTTCCCTTAAAGCCTTCGGACTTAACAGCAAAATTATACGACGTGTACCGGCCGCTAACGGTGTGAAAATGCGATCATCCGGCAGATCTTATTTGACATATCATGAAGTAGGTAGCTCGTCCCCGTGGGGGGACGGCGGCGGCAACGGATCCCGCCCTATCGATCGGCGCCACGTCTCACACATACGCGTTCACCTCGTCACGAAGTGTCTCGTGTGCCGTCTGGAGCGACTCGCTCGTCTCGGCGAGCGTCGTTTCGTCGGCCGCGATCGCCTCGGTGGCCGCCTCCAGTTGCGCTGCGATCGCATCCGGAGCGGGGCCCCCCTGCGAGTCGCGACTCGCCACGCTCTCTGCGGGGTCGAGTGCATCCTCAACGGCGGCTGGATCGACGTAGTTCTCGAGTGGCTCGTCGAGGACCGCTGCTGCGGCAGCCTCGATCGCGTCGTAGTTGTCGCCGCTTGCGCTCTCGATGCGCTCTGCTGCGATCGCGACCAGTTCGTGAGCCGTCCTGAACGGCAGCCCGTTCGCGGCGAGCAGGTCGGCGACGCCGGTCGCCGTCGAAAAGCCCGCCCCGGCCTCGGCCGCAAGGGCGTCCCCGTTCCAGTCTGCAGTCGCGATCGCACCAGCTGCGACCGCACTGGCCTCAGTGACCGCATCTACGGTCTCCCAGGCGTGGGGCGTCGCTCGCTGGAGATCACGGTTGTACGCGCGTGGCAGTCCTTTGAGCGTCGTCGTCAGCCCCTGGACGCTCCCTGCTGCATCGCCGGCGACCGCACGCACCAGTTCGAGCGTGTCGGGGTTCTTTTTCTGGGGCATTATCGACGACGTCGACGAATAGTCGTCCGACAGATCGACGAAGCCGCGGTTGGCAAAGATGATCACGTCCTCAGCCAGCCCCGACACCGTCGTCGCGTGCGTCGACAATGCCTGCGTCGTCTCGAGCAGGAAGTCCCGACCCGAGGAGGCGTCCATCGAGTTCTCGACGACCTCCTCGAAGCCAAGCAACGCAGCCGTTCGCTCGCGATCGATCTCGAACGGCGTTCCGGCGAAGGCAGCGCCGCCGAGTGGCGACTCGTTGATCCGACCGTAGGCCTCGAACAGGCGCTCGGTGTCGCGACGAACCGCGCTTTCATACGAGAGTGCCCAGTGAGCGACCGTGGTCGGCTGGGCTGGCTGGAGGTGCGTGTAACCGGGCATCATCGTCTCCGTGTGTGCCTCGGCCACCTCGACTAGCGACGTCCGGAGTGCGAGCGTCGTTTCGATCGCGTCGAGAACGTCTTCGCGCAACCGGTAGCGAATGCAGGTCGCGACCTCGTCGTTGCGCGAGCGAGCCGTGTGCATCTTCCCGCCGTCGGGACCGATCCGCTCGATGACGGCCGTCTCGATCGCCTCGTGGACGTCTTCGCCGTCGGGCAACGAGTCGTGGCCATCGACGTCGATCGCATCGAGTGCGGTCAGAATCGAACCCGCGACATCGTCCGCGATGATCCCCTGTTCGGCGAGCATGACGGTATGAGCGCGATCGACTTCGAGGTCAGCCTCGAAGATCCGGCGATCCGCGTCGAGCGAGGAGAGGAAGCTCCGGGCAGGGCCGCCGCTGAACCGGTCCCGACGGACGACGCTCTCGTCGCCGTCGACACCGCCGTCCGTTTCGAGGGCGGACTCGTCGTGAGCGCTCTCCTCAGTCATGGTTACTCCCCGCCGCTGCCGTCGGTCGCCAGTTCGAGTTCCTCGTCTTCGTCGGCGTTTGCGGCGATCGCCTCGTTTGCGAGGCGACGCTGGAAGCCGTGGTACTTGGCGACGCCAGTAGCGTCTTCCTGTGTGATCTTGCCCACGGTTTCGGTGTCGAAGGAGGCGTGTTCAGCCGAGTACGCAGCGTACTTGCTGTCGCGACCAACAACGCGAGCCTGTCCTCCCTCGAAGCGGATCGTCACCGTACCCGTCACGCGTTTCTGGGTCTCGGCGATGAAGCCCTCGAGGGCGTCGACGAGCGGTGCATCAATCAGACCCTCGTACCCTTTCTTCGACCACTTCTGGTCGATCGACTGCTTGAACTCGCGTTCCTCCTGGGTGAGAACGAGTCCTTCCAGCCCCTCGTGGGCGTTGAGCAGCGTCGTTGCAGCGGGGTGCTCGTAGTTTTCACGAACCTTCAGCCCGAGCATACGGTCTTCCATCGAATCGGTGCGACCGACGCCGTAGGCCCCGGCCACACCGTTTAGGTGCTCGATGAGGTCGATTGGATCGTACTCGACGCCGTCAACGGCGACGGGATAGCCCTTCTCGAAGGTGATCTCGATCTCCTGGGTCTCGCCGGTGGGAGCCTGCGTCCAGTTGTAGATTTCTTCACCGGGGACGTAGCTTGGGTCTTCGAGTTCCGACCCCTCGACGGAGCGACTCCAGAGATTGGTGTCGACCGACCACTTGCCGCCGCCGCCACCCTCGACGGGCAGGTTCTTCTCTTCGGCGTACTCGTTCTCCCATTCGCGGGTGAGCCCGAGTTCGCGCACGGGGGCAATCACTTCGAGATCGGAGTCACGCCAGACGGCCTCGAACCGGAGCTGGTCGTTTCCTTTGCCCGTACAACCGTGAGCGATACCGGTACAGCCCTGTTCCTCGGCGACTTCCAGGATCGCCTTGGCGATCACCGGGCGGGCGAGTGCCGTGCCAAGCGGATAGCCCTGGTAGGTCGCGTTCGCGCGAACGCTCTCGAGACAGAGATCAGCAAATTCTGCTCGCGCGTCGACAACGTAGTGGTCCAAGCCGAGTGCGTCGGCGGTCTCTTCGGCCTCGTCGAACTCCGAGGCCGGCTGTCCGACGTCGACGGTGACGCCGATGACGTCGTCGTATCCGTATTCTTCCTCGAGCAGCGGGACACAAACCGTCGTATCCAGTCCACCCGAGAACGCGAGTGCAACGCGTGTCATGTCGTATTCGAGTGAAACGGAAGGAGAGACTTAAACTCACTGGTTTGAGATGCGAAAAATGTGTAGAGAGCGCCTGCTAATCGAGATTTCTGCGTTTACTGGGATGCTGAAACGGACCGAAGACGTGGGGTATAGTATAGTGTGGGCTCAAAGGCCCCGTCGCGGTCGCCGTGGACGCCGCGGCAAAACAGCTCCGTCGAGAGCGAAAGCGATGGCCGAACTGCCGACGGAACGCCCCATTAGTAGGTGCAACGAATCGAGAGCTATTAAAATCTGTCGAGATAGAACACATCAATGGCGTGATCAGTATGGCAATATTCCAGACGAAACCATCCCAGTGAGTGCACGCAGTGGCTTCCGATCGGCACACGCGGTATCGCCTCAGCACCCACACACGGCCCTGCTCCAGCACCCATACATAGGACTGCCTCAGCACTTACACGACGACAGCTGCGCAGCTACAGCCGTCCGCCTGGCTACTCCCTATTTGCGAAACGACTCACGAACCCTCTCCATCGTCTTCCGGCAGTGCAAGGACGTTCTCCCGCCCAATGCGGAAGACGTCGATCGCCCCGTCCTCACGGAGCCCACTGACAACCTGGCTCGTTTTGGCCTCGGTCCACTCCAGCTCCGAGACGACCTCCTGTTGTTTGATCCGGCCACCCCGATCTTCGAGCAGCCGCAACACACGTTCCTCGTTGCTCAACAGCTCCGGCGGTGGGCCGTTCGGTTTGCCGCCGTCTGCCGTTCGATCGGGGGTCGGCGAGGCGGAGTCGGCTCCCGACGCCCGTGTGCGCACCTGCTCGCCTCTGATCCACCAGCCTGCGGCGCCGACGGTTGCGAGGAGCAACAGGGCAGCCGCTACTGCGAGCCAGGGCATCGCCGGCCCCTCGTCGTTCGGCTCCGTCTCGTCGGCTGCGTCCTCGATCAGCACGACACGGGGCTGATCGGACGCGAACTCGGAGCCCTCGTCGTCCCAGAACACGGAGTTCTCGTTCGAGTCGTCCGGCGAGGGGTCGGGCTCCTCGTGAAGGGTGTACTCCTCCGGCCAGTGGAACTGCAATGTGGTGTCCTCCGGAATCGTAAACCCGGAGATCGCGTCCCCGGCCTCGATTCGGTTCAGTTCGACGTGGGCGAACGACGACCACTCGAACGTAAACTCCACGTGGCCCATCTCCCGCGGGGCGGTGCTGGTGTCCGTGTCGACGCTGACGTTCGAGAGTTCCATTTCCTCTCGTCCGGTTTCTGCTCGCCCCTCGGCGACCATCTCGGCCCAGCTCTCCTCCTCGGCAGCGACGTATGCGTCCGCGTTCGTCTCGACGTCAGCCTGGAGTGTGTCCCACTCGTCCGAAGATCGGTTTTCGTCGATCACGTACCGGTAATCGATCGTAAACGTCGCCGACCCGTTCTTGTTGATGAAGACATCGATATGGATCTCGTCGGCGTCTTCGAGCTCCGAACTCTCACCGGGCCCTTCCTGCAGTTGCAGTGTCGCTCCACCGTCTTCGGGCGAAGCCACACCTGGCTCTGCAGCGATCGACAGTGGTGCAACGAGACACCCGACCAGCACGAGCACGCACAGCAGGGCCCACCGCCCCCTCACGACCATTACATATGGATGACAGAGCCGTCTAAATAGGTCTTTCCGACGCCGGCGACGGAGCGTTTTTCAACAGTCACGATAACATGAACGTATGACCGACTCACGCGGGACACTCGCGGTCGAAACACTGCTAAAAATCGTCCTCGCACTCGTAGCCGTGTTGCTCGTTCTCCAGATCCTCCAGACGCTGCTCAGCGGGGTCGCGAGTCTCCTCGGGCCGTTTTTGTTCCTCGTCCAGCTCACGATCGCTGTCCTGATCATCCTCTGGCTGGTCGATCGGATCTAAGCACGGAATCGCGGGACCACCAGACTCATACGCGAACCGCCACTACTGAACCGTACGTGTACAGCGTCAACGTCCCGGTTCCCGGACGCGTCCGCGAGCTCGCTGCCGATTGCTATCCATCTCTAGTCGGGTTCGGAACCGTCCGTGACGACCACTCGTGTCTGCTCAAGCGACTCGGCGAGGCCGATCACGTCACCCAGCTCCAGCAGCGCACACATCGGACACTCGAAGGGGCACCCGCAGTCGAAGCTGCCATCACTGGGATCGATTATTTTGCCGACCCGCCACTGGGCTCAGCACCCGTCGTCTATCTCGCTGTCGAGAGTCCGGGGCTGGAGCTGATTCACGACGATCTCACGGACGTGTTCGGCACGGTCGACGGGCTCGAAGGCGACGACTACGTCCCCCACATCACGCTGGCCCGCGGCGGCGACATCGAGACCGCGAGACGACTCGCCGATCGCGAAATCGAGCCGGTCCAGTGGACAGTCCGAGAGCTCGAGTTCTGGGACGGCGGCTACAGGCTGCCGGTGAGTCGTATCCGGCTTCCGGCGTAACCGGCTCGCGACGGACCCCGATGGGAAAAACGAGCGGAGCAACGCAAACCCAGCCGAACTGACTGCCAGGTCGGCCGGCACCCAGTTGCGATCGCACAGCCGTCGTGCGATCAGTGTGCGAACAGTTTTACTCGGTACTCCAGACGGAGCAAGACAAAAACCGGGACCTCGTAGTTGGGACCTCACGGAGCCGGCGGATCGCCCTCGTAGGCGTCGTGGTCGGTGTAGAAATTGAGCATCGAAAACTTCAGCTTCGCCGGCTCGATATCGATCAGTTCCTCGCGTTCCTCGTAGGGAAACGTACTGTTGACGCTGTACTTTCCGAGGTCCGACTTCGCCGAGTGCGAGTACCGCTGATCGAGCAGCGCGCGGACGCCGACGTCTTCGGGCGAGCGGATCACCCGGCCGAGTGCCTGTCTGGTCTTTCGGACCGTCGGGATCTCGACGGCGTACCGCCAGCCGGTGTCGGTCCCCTCGAAGGCCGCGTCGTAGGCCTCCTGGACCGCTTCTGCGCGATCGTCGAGGTGAGGATAGGGGACGCCGATAACCAGCACCGTCTCGGCGTCATCGCCATCGAAGCTCACGCCCTCCGCGAGCGTTCCCCACAGCGACGTACAGAGGACAGCATTGTCGTCCGCGACGAACGCTTGGCGGAGATCCTCGACGGCGACGCCGGGTTCGTCGAGGTAGACCGTTCCGTCGTAGTGGCGCTCGAGCCGATCGGCGTATCGACTCGCTTCGCCGTAGTTCGGGAAGAAGGCGAGCGTGTTGCCGGGCGTGAACCGAACGGCGTCGTGGATGGCGTCGGTGACCTGCTCTTGGACGGCGGGGTCGTCCCGGTCTGAAGCGAACAGGGGCGGCGTCTCGACGGCGTATGTCCGGCGATGGTCTGCGGGGAACTGAAGCCCGTAGGCCATCGTTGCGGGATCTTCGAGCCCCAGGACGTTCTCGGTGACGTCGAACGGCTGGAGTGTCGCGCTCATCAGGATCGTCGCGTACACGTCGTCGAACAGCCGTCCGGTCACCTGTCGCGGAAGACAGGAGTACAGTTCTGCCCGACCGTACACCTCGTCCGTGCCCGCATCACGGGTGACGGAGACGACGGGGTAGAGTCCCTCATCCGTGCTCTCGTCCAGCCACGCGCTGACGAACGCCGCCGCATCGAGGGTCTGACACTCCGTACGCGTGGCCGTCTCACCCTCCCGGTAGGCCTCCTCGTACTGTTCGTCGAGTTCCTGGCCCAGGTTCATCGCGGCCTCGATGTCGGCGTCGATCCCCTGACCCGAGTACTGCTGGAGGAACGCGAGAGTAAGGTCGTCTCGCCGCCCCTCGTTGGCGATCGAAACGTCCACCCAGTTCTCGCCGATCGACTCGCGATCGCCGAACCCAAACGACTCCTCGTACGTCTCGACGAGCGCGTGGTGAAACGCCGAGAGAACGTTCGCCGCGTCTTCCGATCGAGGGTCGTCCGTGTCGGCGAGTTCGTCCAGTGCGGAGTCGAACGTGCGCTCCGAGCAGGTTCGGGTGGCGTGTTCGCGAGCGGCGTCCTCGACGTTATGGGCCTCGTCGAAGACGGCGATCACGTCCTCCGGATCGCGGCCGAGCCAGCGGAAGAACTGCTCTCGGATAACGCCATCGAGCAGGTGATGGTAGTTACAGACGACGAGATCGACGCCCTCGATCCCCTCCTTGAGCAGTTCGTAGCCACAAAAGCCCTGTTGCTCGGCGTACTCGTAGATCTCCTCGGGCGTGCGAACGTCGTCGAACAGCCAGGCGAAGAAGTCGTCCGTGTTTTCGGTCAGGTTGTTCCGATAGTAGTCACAGACGTTCTGCTCCTCGAGGTCCTCGAGGCGGTCCTCGATCGAATCGAGTTCGTCCATGACGGCGCTGCGTGCGTCCGTAGCGCCGCCGTCACCCGCCTGACTCTCGGTGAGCAGTTCTCGCTGGCGGCGTTCGAGTTGCTGTTTGTCGCGTTCGGCGTCGACGACGGCGCGGGTATTGTCACGCAGCGCCTGGCACTCCTCGTAGCCGACGTCGATGTGACACATGGAGGATTTTCCTTTGAACACGATCGCGCGGATGTCTTCCTCGCGGCTGATGGCGCGGGCTTCGGCGACGAACTGGCGCATCTGCTGGTGGACGTTCGTCGTGATGACGACCGTCTTGTCCTGGTCGCGGGCGACATCGAGTGCGGGGACGAGCGCGGAGAGCGTCTTGCCGGTCCCACAGGCCCCCTCGAAGAGGACGTCCTGGCCACGGATCAGCGTGTTGTGGATCCGGTCCATCGCCTCGCGCTGGTTCTCGTACGGCTCGTCGTAGGGAAAGAATCGCTCGTATCCGCCTGTCTCGGACACAGTGCGTGATAGGTACCCCTTCCGATAAAAGCGTTCGTCCCGGTGACCGACAGGCGACGGCTCGACCACGGGCCGAGTATGAGGTGGTGTCACAGGTCAGCGGAGTGAGTGAATACTACGGGCCGGCGGAGCAGGAGGATATCACGAGCTGGCGGAATAGGAAGGTATCACGGGCTGATAGAGGCGTCTGCACGAGCCAACAGGGTCACGTGATATCACGTAGCAGTTGCCGGCATACGCGCGGTGTAGTGCCAAATAGGTCGAGCCCCTCCCCCCGGGTATGGCTATCCCTGGCTACGATTCCAGCGTTACGGCGGAGGACACACTCGAACACGCAGGTGCCAGCATCGCCGCCGTTGCAGCCGTCGTTCCCGACACGTTCGGACTAGCCAAAAGCGCCATCGACTCGCCGATCGATGCGCTCGCAGCACCGGTCGATATCCGTGGGTTCGACGAGCTGAAAGCCGTCGAGGCGATTCGGATTAGCCTCGTCTACGACCCCTCGAAGCTGCCACCCGGTTCGAGCCCGACGGACGTCGCCGTTGCTGTCGAAACCGAAACTGACGTCGACGGCAACGGAACCGCCGATCGCAACTGGGTGCCACTCGAATCGACTGTCGACCTGGCGGAGACGACGGTGACAGCAGTCCTGAACGACGTCCCGCCCGGATCGACAGTCGTCGCAGCGTACGACGACGGCTATAACCCCAAATTCTGAAACAACAGTACGGGCGGCTCTGCTGAAATCCTCTGTAGCTAATACAAACGGCTTGCTGATAGAACAGATATGCAGTGTGGCAGGGCGGGTTCCTCAGCCATGACGATTTGACCCAGATTGGTGGAGTGAACGGCTCGTTTATTGAGCGACGAGGATGACACCGACACCCGCAAGCAGGAGTCCGACGACTCTCGTTGTGGTGATTTCGTCTCCGAGCATAGTCATCCCGATGAACGCTGCGACGACAAAATACATGGCACCGAGAGTCGAGACGACTGTCGTTGAGCCACGTGAGAGACCGACGTACATCGAGACGAAGCCGATTCCGGCGAACACTCCAGCCACGCCAGCAAGCGTCCCACCTCGTGGCGTGATGGCCAGTGAGGCACCGGTCACGAAAACATACCCGACTGCAAGAATGGCTGCGACGACATACGAGATCGCGGCAGCCGTCGTTGGGTCGATAGATTCTGACGCAGCGTTCCCCACGACGATCCAGATCCCCCACGAAATCATCGTCAGTACCCCGAATGCCACAGCCGCATTTATTTCTGGGACTTCCATCGGTTGTGCCTCCGTCCCTGTGACAGTAAAAGACGCTGCTTGTAGCGATTCTGAGCTAGACTGAGGAAACAACTGTCATGACCGACTTGCGCCCTGTACTGGGCAATCAGTGCTTCTCGAAATCGGCCTTCTACTTCTGCCAGTAAGGGGGTGCGAGATGCGCCGTCAGGACTCGCGCCACTTGTGGCCACACTTGACGCAGGTGAACAGTCGAACCTCGTAGGAGCCGCCCGGCTTCGGCATCAACTCGTAGTAGGCCCGATCGCTGTCGCAGTTGTCCGCCGGACAGGGCTCCTGCATCGTCTCGGTGGAGTCCTGGGTCGCGTCGGCCACGGCGGGTGCCCCGTCGTCCCGCTGTCCATCCTGGGTCGCCATCGCCGCTTCTGCTTGCGAGTCCCGCGGCTCCTCGTTCTCACAGGAGCGACACACCCACGTGTCGCCCTCCGTGTGCATTATCGAACCACATTCGTCACAGAATTGCATATAAGGTAGGAAAACACGGCTGTCGGGTATATGTGTTAACTTCCGATCCGTTGTAGATTTCAGGCACCTGCCCATGCTGACTGTACTGAGCTATCGAAAAAACAGGCAACGTTTGATCTTGACAGCGGTAGTGTCCTTCGCGTTTACTCTGCACTGACCGCTTTTCACCGGCACAAATCAAGCCGGATCTTGTGCTACATTCGCGCTGTGAGTTCAACAGACTCTGTCCGAGCTATTGAGTAGCTGTCAAAAGTAGCGTGAACTGACGGACTCAAGTTCTGGATGCCACGTCGATCGCCGCCGAATCGATGCGCCCAGGCCATCGAAAATCGGTCGACAAAGCGAAAGGATCGTTACTGTGCCGGCTAAAAGAGCGGCTATGATTGCGATTTTTTCCGATACCCACAGCACACGCGGCCACAAACTCGAGGGCGAGGCGCTGACCGCCGCTCGAGAAGCCGACACTGTGATTCACGCCGGCGACTTCACCAGCCAGAGTGCATTGGAGGCGTTTCAAAACGAGTGTGGCACACTGTATGCCGTTCACGGCAACGCCGACAATATGGCGGTCCGGGATCGGTTACCCACTGACCGAGTCGTCGAGGCGGGCGGCATTCGGTTCGCGGTAACCCACCGTCGTGGCGGTGGTGAAACGAGCCTTGCGATGTTCGGCCGCTCGCGGGATGCAGACGTCGTCGTTTCGGGGCACACCCACCGGCCGATGATCGTCGACGCCGACGATGTGCTCCTGGTGAATCCGGGAAGTCACGCACAGCCACGCGGAAACCGTCCGGGATTTGCTGTGCTCGACGAAACAGAGACGGGACTCACCGGCGACCTCCGCGAACCGGACGGAACGCTCATCGAGTCGTTCGACGTCACGCCAGGAGTGTAGCGCAAGCGAGGAGGTGGGTTCGGAACGTCAACAGGGACGATCGACGGGAACAGGGACGGTCAGCGTCAACAACGACGAGCGGAGACGGCAATGGCGTCAGCAGGGAGAAATCGGCGAACAGTATTAGTGGAGACAGCGAACGGCGTCAACGGGGACCAATGGGCCGCGTCAGCGGGAACCGAGCTGTGTGTCGAGCCTGCCTCGAACGGAAGTGAGGATGGCCTGGAGGGCTGGCCAGTGACTGCGGAGAGCGATCGGTCGCGGTGGGGCTCGGGGTCGGCGGGTGGGCGGAACGCAGTTCAGTGTACGAGACACTGGATATTATACGCAGCGCAAGCTGAAAGAACAATTTTACCGATCGACACAGGAGGTGGTCTCAGGCGGTGATGACGGGTGCTGGGCCGCCGTAGCCGGCAGTGTCGATCGGCGTCGAAACGGTTTTGCGCGATGACACTGTACCCATGTCATATGCTCGGATTCATTCCCGATGATCCCATCATCATCGCGATCGTCCTGATCTTGCTCTCGCTGATCTTCTTTTCGTACCTGCTCATTCGGCGAACGGTTCTGGAGTTTCGGGACGGGATGCGCGGCGGTCGGTGACTGCGGGCGATTCTGGGTTGAGACGTAGGTGAGTTAGTGAGTGCGAGCGCACGGTGGTGGGCCACTGAGTGCGAGCCCACAGTGGCACTGGTGACACGGCGCGGGCACCTCAGGCGAGCGCCGCCTCGAACCGTTCGGTCGCCCGATCGATATCCTCGCGGGAGACGTCCCGGTGTGTACAAAACCGGATCGTCATCTCACCCATTGGGTTCGCCAGCACGTCCCATTTGCGGAGCCGATCGACCACCGTCTCCGTCTCGAGTCCGGTTCCGGAAACGTCGACAAGGACGATGTTCGTCTCCGGTTCCTGGACGGTCACTTCCGGCACGGTAGCGAGACCCTCGGCGAGTTGCCGTGCGTGCTCGTGATCGGGCGCGAGGTCGTCGACGTTCTCGAGCGCGCACAACCCGGGGGCGGCGACGATTCCGACCTGTCGCATGCCGCCGCCGAACAGCTTTCGCGTCCGCCGAGCTCGGTCAATACACTCGGCCGACCCCGCGAGCATCGAGCCGATCGGAGCGCCGAGTCCCTTCGAGAGAGAGATCATGACGGAGTCAACGGGATCGGTGAGAACCGTTACCGGAACGTCGAGGGCCGTCGCAGCATTGAACAGCCGTGCACCGTCGAGGTGAACCGGGACGTCGCGATCATGTGCCGCCTCGGCTACGGCGGCGATCGCGTCTGGGGCGATCGCAAGTCCACCGCGAGCGTTGTGCGTATTTTCGAGACACAGCAGGCCGGTTCCGGGTCGATGGAGGTCTTCCATGACATACGCTGCTTCGAACTGCTCCGGGGTCGGAACGCCGCGATCGCCGTCGATCATCCGCACCTGGAGCCCAGCCAGCTGGGCAAAGCCGCCGAGTTCGTACTTCACGGCGTGGCTCTTGCGATCGGCTACTACCTCCTGACCGCGATCGGTGTGGATGCGGGCGGCGATCTGGTTCGCCATCGTCCCGCTGGGAACGTACAGTGCGGCCTCCATGCCGACCGCCTCGGCCGCACGCGCTTCGAGTTCGTTGACCGTCGGGTCCTCGCCATAGACATCGTCACCGACGTCGGCGGTCGCGGCGGCCTCGCGCATCGTCTCGTCGGGCGTCGTCACGGTATCCGATCGCAGGTCGATCATAGCCCGAGATAGCGTGTCTAGTACTAAATAGGCACTTTTCAACAAGCCGTCACGACGGCAGCGGATGGTGACGGGGCCGACCACGCCCGGTCGACCGATCGAGAGCGGCGTCGGAAACCAAATCTTTTCCACTGCGACCGCAGTATCGAACGGCTATCAATGGGTGACGATCTTTCGACGACCAGCACAGGTCGATCCCGGGCACTGCAGTTCGTCTCGGTGTTACGACTCGCTGCACTCGGGTTGCTCGTCGTCGGTTTCAGCGGGTGGGTGCTCGACGACGGCGGCGAGATTGCCCTCGAGTCGCCGTTTACGATCGCGTTCGCTGCAGGCATCGTCTGTGCGATCGTCTCGATCTATCTCGGGATTTTCCTGACCGATGGCGGAGACTGAGCGGCTTCAGTACCGATCGTTCGAGCGACTGAGCAGCGTGTTATCGATCGTTCGAGCGACCGAGCGATCGCCTGGTGGGGTGTCGCCGATCTCGGTCGCTCTCCGTCGGTGAATCGTCCTGGCGATGGGAGTGAGCAGGCAGCGTAGGTTCGTCGAGTGTGATCCGTGCCTCGCCGGTGGCCTCGTCGAAGACGTGATGGGTGTGTGGATAGGCGAACTCGGCGTCGATCTCGGCGAATCGATCGTAGATCGCTCGCCGAACGGCCGACTCGACGGCAGACAGATGGGAGGGTGACTCGATCCAGCACCGGAGTTCGAGTTCGATTCCGTGATCGGCAAACTCGCGGACGAACACCGTCGGTGCGGCAGGATACTTCGAGCTCCCGATTCGGATCTTCGGGCCGCCGCTGAGCACGCCGTCGACGTCTCGGGCGGCCGACTTGAGGGTGTCACAGGCTGCCTCGAGATCTCCCTCGTACGTGACCAGAACCTCGATCGAGACCCAGTTGCGTTCGTCTGCCGCCGAGAGATTGCGGACGTCACGCTCGCGCATCGTCTCGTTGGGGACAATCAGCACCGAGTTTTTGAGTGTGGAGATCTCCGTGTAGCCGAGCGATATGTCGTCGACGTAGCCGCGTTCTTCCTGGTCGACGAGTTCGATCACGTCGCCGAGTTCGTAGGGCCGGTTGAACAGAATAAACAGGCCGCTGATGTAGCTTCGGGCGACGGGTGCAAGGATCGCACCGATGACGACCGAGATGACGGTAAACGAGAGCAAGACGTTCTGCGGGCGGAAGCCGAGCAGGCCCGCAAACGGGACCAGAGCCAACAGCACGACGACGGTCCGCCCGACCCGCAACACCATTTTTGCCGTCGTCGGCCGAAGAACCCGCTCTTCGAGCGCTGGCCGGAGCCGATCGGCGACGAGTTTCGAGGCGTACCACGCGACGACGACGGCGAGCCCGGCGAGGAGCCAGGAGGTCTCGATCGCGGCGAGAACCGACTCCGGGCTCACGCTCTGGGCGATTCGAAGAGTATCCATGGAAGCCACAGCCGACCCTTCTGTAAGTGGTGGAAAAAGCACGAACGTGGCATACGCTGGGTGTGTGATACGGACGATTGCTCGTCTAGCGGGGCCACGAACAGCGTGTGAGGATGACGCCGTAGTGATATGGCAGGCTACCCGCACGACCGATATGACGGAATTTCGATTCGAAACGGGTATCCCGATCGACAGGGAAGCTGTGGTACATGGACCCACGCATCCGCGAACACGCCGAGATCATCGCGAATCACTCCGTCGATCTCGAGGCAGGGGACAACGTCGTCGTCGATGCACATCCCGTCGCCGAAGACCTCGTCGTTGCGCTCCACGAGGTGATCGGCGACAGAGGGGCAAACCCGATCACGACGACCCAGCGGACGGGCAAACGCCAGCAGCGAGCCTATCTCCGTGCCGGAGACGACGACTACGAGACGCCCGAGCACGAACTCGCACTCATCGAGAATACGGACGTCTATATCGCCATTCGAGCGACGGACAACGTCACCCAGACCAGCGACGTCGACCCCGAAACGCAGGCAGCGTACCAGCAAGCCCACCGACCGATCTTAGAGGAGCGGCTCTCGACGCGCTGGTGTCTCACCCAGTTCCCTGCCCCCGCAAACGCCCAGCTCGCAGAGATGTCGACGGAGGGGTACGAGAACTTCGTCTGGGATGCCGTCAACAAAGACTGGGACGCACAGCGCGAACACCAGGAGCATATGGTCGAGCTCATGGACCCTGCCGAGGAGATCCGTATCGTCAGCGGAGAGGAGACGGACGTGACGATGTCGATCGCTGGCAATCCGACGCTCAACGACCACGGCGAGCACAACCTTCCCGGCGGGGAGGTTTTCACCGCTCCACAGCCCGACAGCGTCGAGGGTGAGGTGTTGTTCGATATGCCACTGTACCACCAGGGCCGAGAGATCACCGACGTCTTCCTCGCGTTCGAGGGCGGTGAGGTCGTCGAGCACTCGGCTGGAAAGAACGAGGACGTGTTGACGGAGGTACTGAACACGGACGAGGGAGCCAGTCGCCTGGGCGAACTTGGGATCGGGATGAACCGCGATATCGACCAGTTCACCTACAATATGCTGTTCGACGAGAAGATGGGCGACACCGTCCACATGGCCGTCGGTCGGGCCTACGACGACACGGTCGGTGACGACAACGAACAGAACGATTCCGCAGTACACGTTGACATGATCGTCGATATGAGCGAGGATTCCCGGATCGAGGTCGACGGCGAAGTGGTGCAGCGGGATGGAACGTTCGTCTTCGAAGACGGGTTCGACGAGCAGTAAGTCCGCAACCGACGCTGCGATCGACGTCGCCGTTCCTCTGCTGTTTTATTATTTCCCACCGGTTACCATACGTATGGCAGTACTCGTCGCCTACGACGGCTCCGCCCCCGCACAGAAGGCCGCAGAACGCGCGTTCCAGGAACACTCCGACGAGGAGATTATCCTCCTTCGGGTCGTCGAAGCAGCAGACGGCTACACGGAAGCGGGAATCGAACTCCTCCGAGATTACTTTGCAGACCGGAAAGAGGAGGCCTCGGCAGAGATGATCGACGAAGTGACCGATCTCGCCGGCTCCGAGGATGTCGAATTCCGAACGGAGATTACCGCCGGCAAACCCGCCCGGGAAGTCGTCCGGTTCGCCGAAGAGCACGACGTCGATCAGATCATCGTCGGGAACCACGGCCGATCGGGCGTCTCCCGCGTCCTGCTTGGTAGCGTTGCAGAACAGATCGTCCGCCGGTCACCCGTGCCGGTGACAGTCGTCCGGTGACACGCGATCGCCACCGGGCCGATCGTCATCGAGCAGTGCGTCAGCAAGCGGTGTGCCAGCTAGCAGTGCGTCAGCAAGTGATGTGCCAGCTAGCAGTGCGTCAGCAAGTGGTATGCCAGCAAGCGGTGCACCGGCGAAACGAGCACCGACGTTACTCCGTTACTCCGGATCGATCACGACGATCTCCCCGTTCTGAACCGCCGGCTGATACTCACAGCGGTAGTGTTCCATCTCGGGGCTCGCCTCGAACCGCAGCGTCTCCTGTTTGCCTTCGGTAGTGAGGCCAGGCGTCGAATAGTCGTTGACGACCTCTTCGTTCGCGTCCAGAAGCGCGATATTGTGGTGAACGCCATCCATGTTCTCCCACGTGAACTCGTACTCCCGACCACCGACGAGCACCAGCGTCGGGTTTTCGACGCGATCGATCGGGTCCGGATGGAGCCCAACCCAGCCGCCGACGTAACCGTCGAACCGAATGTCCCAGACATCGGTCCACGCTTCGGGGTCGGTGTCCGTCTGTGTCGTCTCCGCTACATCGACGATCGGCTCGTCACTCTCGTCGTCCTCCTCCGACCCCCCCAAACAGCCGACTGCGACCACAACGCCGGCCGTTGCGCCTACGCCCGATAGGAAGCGCCGTCTGCCCGTTTCGTGTGTGGCCATTGCGATGGCTAGGCGGCTGGGGCGCATAAATTACCGGCCTACGCGTCAGCTGCACGGACGTGATCGAGCCAGTGGGTTCCGGTCCGAAACGCGGCTGGCACCGCCTCACCGAACCGACATCGTAGCTGGTCTCTTCTGCAGGGGTTTCCCATTGCGACCTCGATGATCGGCGAGCCACCCTCGAAAACCGCCGCACTGGCCGTCGTGAGCTGTCCGAACGCGTTCGGCTCGTCGGTCTCGGGCTCGGGATGCCGGCAGATCGAGTCGTCGCCGGGACCGTTCGCATGATCCGTCGCGACCGCCCACAGATCGGTTCGATCGAGCTGTCGACCGCCATCGATCGCGTCACCACCGACAGCGTCACCGTCGATCTCGAGCAGACTCAGGGCTCGATCGCGTCGCCGGGCCGAACTCGCCGTTTCGGTCGACTCCGAATGGACGAAGTGGTTCGTCCGGACGGCGACCTGGTCGTCGTCGACGGCGATCCGTTCGGCAGCCGGATCGATTTCGAGCAGGACGGCCGTCGTCTCGTCGGCCAAAAACAGCGTCTGGGCCATCAGCTGATGGGTCGGAACCGACTCGAGCAGCGATCGGGCGGCAGCGACGCTGGCGCACTCCTCTAGCAATCGCCGGATGACGGTCCCGTTTCGGAGCTGTACGTCCGGGTCGACATCGTCCCGGTTGGAATCGATGTAGGTGTTCGCCGCGACGAGCCCCTGATCGTTGACGCCGTTGAACAGCATCACCGTCCCACAGGAGTCGACCGTCAGAAACCCGTGATAGTCGTCGATCGGTGGCTGTTCGACGATCGATTTCGGGCGAAGCCCTCGCCCCGCGATATCGCGATTCTTGAGCACGAGCGAGCCGTCCGAATCAGTCACGGACGGCGAAACGAGCGCGTTCGTACAGCCTTTCGGATGTTTTTCGGTCCGAGACTCGCCCTCGGTGAGCGCCTCACACAGCTCAGAGTAGGCGAAGACGTAGGCCTCGTAGAGCACCGGATCGACGTCGAGCACGTCCGCCATCGCCTCGTAGGCACGCCGGTGACGATCGGGCAGGCTCGGTTTGCTCTCACGAGCGTACTCGAGTACCGGATCGAGATCGACTTCCTGTGTGGCGACCAGCGACTCGAGTTCCTCGATCGCCCACTCGACAGCGTCACGCTCGGTCTCGGCCCGGCGGCGCGCCTGTTCGGCGAACGAATCGACTGTCGGAATCGTCGCCAGGGCGCCATTCGAAGATCCGTCGACGGGTCTCTCGTCCATAGCCAGACGAATGGCTCGATCGGGTTGTATCGTCGGCCTGAACTCGTGGGCTCTCGGCTACCGCGATGGCTGTGTCTCTGCCGACGATCGACCCCGGCGAACGCGAGGTCAAATCGCACTCGGGTCCGATGACCTGCATCGTCGACGGCGGACGAAAAGTTCTGACCGGCGACGGGAAGAGCAGTTATCGGCGGTACAAAGACAGGAACGTCGAGTTCCTACTCGTCAGATTCGTAGTGTTCCCCAGCAGCCGACGGCATCCGCGTGCGTCCGACGAACGTCAGGACCACCAGCACGGCGACGTAGGGAATGATACCGACGAGCGTCGAGGAGACGTCGTAGCCCGCAATCTGCTGGAGCTGGAGTTGGAGCGCATCGAGGCCGGCAAAGAGGAACGACGCCAGGAACGCCCCTGCAGGGTTGTAGTTCCCGATCAGGTACGCCGTCAGGCCAATCCAGCCACGACCGTCGATCATGGTGTCGCCGCTGCCGACGAACTGGCCAGTGTTGAGCGCCAGGCCGGCACCGCCGATACCACAGTAGACACCCGACAGCAAGACCCCAGCGTATCGGACTTTTCGAACGTCGACACCCGCGGTATCGAGGGATTTCGGGTCTTCGCCGCTGGCTTCTATCCACATCCCGAACGTGGTTCGGTTGAGCAGGTACCACGAAAACGGGACGGCAAGGGCCAGCAAGAACACCGGCGGCGTGGCTTCGAACAGCGGCCCGATCGAAGGGAGCGCAGAGAGCCCTGGAAGCGAAATCGCCGAAAAGGTTCCCACGCTCGGACTACTCGTCCGACTCCAGATGATGATGCTCGCAAACGGTGCAAAACCGAGGGCGATCAACCAGACCGCAAGGCCAGCGATGATCTGGTCGGCTTTGTACTCGATACAGACAATGGCGAACAACAAGGCCACGAACGTACTCGCGACGATGGCGAGGAAGAACGCAAGCCAGATGTTAGCCCCAATTGGGGTCGCCGAGAGCGCATACAGGCTCGCAACGGCACCGAACGCACCGATGATAAGCAGGCCCTCGAGACCGATGTTGATGACACCGGTCTTTTCGGCAAAGATACCACCCATGGCGGCGAACGCGATCGGCACCGTCAGCCGAATTGCGGAAGAAAGGTAAGAGACACTGAGCACGCCGGTAACGTCGCTGATGAGTTGGCTGCCACCGTCGATGAGAAGCCCCAGTGCGATCAGACCAAAGAGGATCCCACCGATGAGCAGACCCTGTCGACGTGTGAGCGTCGGGGCGTTCATCACGCCTCACCTCCATCGGTCGCCACCGAACCGTTTCCGTACCCGAACCGTCTCCCGATCATGCGGAAGAACTCCGGCATGGCGATAAACAGGATGATGAGACCTCTGAGCACCTCGACAAGTTCGCCCGGCACGCCGAGCGAAAGGTCGACGGCAACGCTCCCCGTTTTTAAGCTGCCAAACAGCAGGGCTGCCGGAATCACGGCGATTGGGTTGTTCCCGGCGAGAATCGAGACGGCGATGCCGTCGAACCCGAGCGGCGGGATACCGGCTTGCCAGCGATACTGCACCATCATAACGTAAATTGCGCCGGCAACGCCACCGAGGACGCCCGAGAGCGTCATACTGGTGACGATGTTTCGTTTGGCGTTGACGCCACCGTACTCGGCGGCGCTTTCCTGGATACCGCTCGTCCGCAGGTCGTAGCCGATCACCGTTCGCGTGTACAACAGGTAGATGCCGACCGCAACGAGCAACGCCCCGATGAGCGCAATCACCGAAAATCTCGAGCCACTGATCGTCGCCGGCAATCGAGCAACCGCTGGAACGGATTCGGTCTGTACCGAATCGGTCGTCAGGTCGCCCACGTGGATCTGAACGAGCCAGAACGCGATGCCGATGGCGACGAAGTTGAGCATGATCGTCGTGATCACCTCGTGGGCGTTCGCGTAGGCTTTCATCAGCCCCGGAATCATTCCCCAGAAACCGCCGACGATAGCGCCGACGAGGATGCCAGCGGGAATCACGATCAGGGATCCAACCGCGTTGTCGGGGACGTACTCGGCGAGTTCCAACACGACCAGCGCCGCTGCCAGCGCACCGAGTACCATCTGGCCCTGTGTCCCGATGTTGAACAGACCGGCCCGGAACGCGACCGCTACCGACAGCCCCGTGAACAACAGCAACGTCGTCTGCAACAGCGTCTGTCCGATATCGGTCATCGACCCGAACGACCCAGTCAGCATCGTCCCGTACACCTCAAGCGGGTTGTAACAGCCATAGCCCAGCCCCGGCAGGACAATGAACGGGTCGCGACATTCGGCGACAAACCCCGAGACGAACACGAGGACGGTGCCGACGATAATCGCAAACCCGAGCGAGGCCAGGCTAATCGCGATCCGTTCGGCGGCCGTCGCATCGACGAGTCGGTCGAGTGCGCCAGCCCCCCGTTCCCGGATACCACCACTACTGTCGTCGCTCACGCTGTTGTCCTCCGTACACGCGCGACGTCGGCGTCGAGAGTGTCAGGGCGTTCACCTGCCATGAGCAGCCCGAGCTCTTCCTCGGTGACCGTCTCGGGGTCGACGACCGCGATAATTTCGCCGTCATGCATCACTGCCAGTCGATCCGAAAGCTGTGTCACCTCGTCGAGTTTCGAGGAGACTAACAACACCGCTTTGCCGTCCGCTCGCAGCTCGAGCAATCGGTTATGGATGAACTCGATGCTCCCGATGTCGACGCCACGAGTCGGCTGTGAGGCGATGACCAGCGACGGGTCACGCTCGAACTCCCGGCCGACGATGAACTTCTGTTGATTGCCACCGGAAAGCGAGTGGGCCTGGGCTGACGGGTCGGCCGGCCGAACATCGTACTCTTCGATGACTTTGTCGACGTAGTCAGCCGTCGCTCCCCAGTCGATCAGGCGGCCGTCGGAAAACGGTTGCAAGTGCTGGCGACCCAACAACCCGTTGCGTCGGAGTTCGTACTCCATCACCAGGCTGCGTTTCTGCCGGTCTTCGGCGACGTAGGCCATTCCAGCCGAAACCCGACTACGCCGGGAATCGGTCGTGATATCCTGGCCGTTGAACGTAATCGCCCCGCCTGCCGGGTTCCGAAGGCCCGCGATCGCTTCGATCAGCTCCGACTGACCGTTGCCGTCGACGCCTGCGATACCGAATACTTCGCCCTGATGGACTCCAAAGCTAGCCGAATTGACCGCGACGACGCCGCGATCGTCGTCAACGGTGACGCCTTTGGCATCGAGGACGAGATCACCACGCGACGTGCTCGTTTTGTCGACTTCGAGCAGGACGTCACGGCCGACCATCATCCGTGCGAGTTCCTCACGAGTGGCCGACTCCGCATCGACCGTACCGACCAGTTTTCCCGTTCGCAACACGCTGATCTCGTCTGCCACATCGAGCGCCTCGCCGAGTTTGTGCGTGATGAAGATGATTGTCTTCCCTTCGGCGATCAGCTCTCTGAGGATGTCGAACAGCGCGTCGACCTCCTGTGGAGTGAGAACCGCCGTCGGCTCGTCAAGAATGAGGATGTCCGCGCCACGGTAGAGTGTTTTCAGGATTTCGACGCGCTGTTGTTCACCGACGCTGATCTCCTCGATCAACGCTGTCGGTTCGACCTCGAGGCCGTAGCGGTCGGCGAGTGTTTGCGTTTCGCGGTTGGCTCGTTCCCGGTCGGTCACGATGCCGCCCCATTTGGTCGGCTCGTTCCCGAGTACGACGTTCTCGGCGACGGTCATCGTATCCACGAGCATGAAGTGTTGATGGATCATCCCGATACCGACGTCCATCGCGTCGCCAGGGTCCTCGAACGACTGTGACTCGCCGTCGATACGGACGGTTCCCTCGGTCGGCTCGTACAGGCCATAGAGGACGTTCATCAAGGTCGTCTTTCCGGCACCGTTCTCGCCGAGGAGGGCGTGAATCGTTCCCCCCTCGACCTCGAGATCGATGTCGTCGTTTGCGATGACGCCGGGGAACCGCTTCGTAATGCCGTCGAGGTGAACCGCCGGTGGTGTCCCTGCCGCCGCCCGTCCATCCTGCTGGTCAAGCCCCATCTCGATCAGAGGTCGTCGAGGTTGTCCGGGACGTCGATCTCACCGTCGATGATCGCCTGTCTCGAGTCTTCGAGTGCGTCGACGACGTCGTCGGGCAGGTCGCCGTCGAAGTCCTGTCCGATGATTGCCCCGACACCCTCATCCTCGAGACCGAGGTCGTTCATGCCGCTCTCGAAGTTATCGTTGACGACGGCTTCGATGGATTCGTAGACGGCGGTGTCGACTCGTTTGACCATGCTCGCGACGATCACGTCGCTGAACGCCTCGGCACTGATCGACTGGTCGTCGTCGACGCCGATCGCGAATCGACCGGCCGACTGTGCGGCCTGGAAGACGCCACCACCGGTCCCACCGGCGGCGTGGAACACGATGTCGGCACCGTCATCGTACATGCCGGTCGCGATTTCCTGGCCAGTCGACGGGTCGTCCCAGCTACCGGCGTAGGCCGAGGGCGTTTCGATACTGTCGTCGGCGTGCTGTGCACCGGCGGCGTAGCCCGCTTCGAACCGCTCGATGAGGGCGATTTCCTCGCCACCGACGAATCCGACCCGTGCCTCGTCAGTGTCGGTTTCGCCGGCACCGTGGGCGTAGTCCATCGTTGAGAGTAGACCCGCGAGGTGGCCGACCTGGAACGAGCCTTCGTGCTCGCGGAACGTGTAGTTCGCGACGTTGTCCGCCTCAACAACGGCGTCGACGAGAGCAAACTGCTGGTCGTCGTACTCCGCTGCGTTCTCGACAAGGTCAGTTTCGTGGTCGAACCCGATACAACAGACCAGGTCGATATCATCGTCGCTCGCGAACTGGCGTTGCATGTCGTTCATGTCGGCCGGTTCGTCCGGTTCGGCGTTCTGATAGGAGATCCCGAAGTCCTCCTCGGCTTGTTCGATGCCGGCAAACGCCATGTCGTTGAACGACTCGTCACCGAGCCCGCCGGTCGAGTAAATGATACCGACAGTAATGTCCGAATCGCTGCCGTCGTCAGTTTCGCCGTTTCCGTCGTCGACCAGACAGCCAGCCAATCCAACCGTTGTACCAACTCCCACCGATGTCAAGAACGTCCGTCGTTGCATACACAAAGCCGACTGTCTGCTACCGGTATATAGATTCGGTCTTGCACACCTCTCGGGATTTTTCTTGATGTTTCCCAAGAGAAGCCGAGCCAGAGCTATCAAACACTCAGTTCGGATGGTGTGGATCGCCGTGACGGAACGCGTTCAGGAGCATCTCGGTAAACCGATCGCCGTCGACCGATTCGATCACCCGGGTCTTTGCCTTCCCGTCGGTTACCTCGAGTTCGTCGACCAGGCTGTAGCCGCGGGTCATGCCCTCGCGATCGTCGACGGCGACGTGGTACGTACTCGCTTCCTCGACGGTAGCTGGTTCGAGCAGTGTCGCGATCGTCATCGAGTCCGGTTGGGTAGTGACGTCCTCGCCCAGCGAGTCGTGTGCTGACTGGCTGTTGAACTCTCGGACGGCGTCGGTGATCGTCGTGTAAAACTCCGAAAGCGGCGTGTCGATTGATTCGATTTCCGCGAACACGTCGGCATCGAACGTCGAATCCCGGACGGTCACGCCCCAGTCGACTAGCGTGGTCTCGAAGGCGTCCATCACGATGGCGGCGGCGTCGGGATCGACCCAGAAGTTGTACTCCGCAGCGGGTGTGATGTTGCCCAGCGTGTTTACCGCCCCACCCATGATCAACACCTCGTCGAGTAACGCCGGCAGGTCGGGTTCGTGCTGAAGAGCAACTGCAATGTTGGTCAGCGGTGCGATACAGACGAGCGAAATCTCGCCCGGGTTCTCTCGGGCGCTCCGAACGATGAAGTCGACGGCGTGTTCGTCGGCCGACGGTATCCCCGTGTCAGGGAACAGTTCCCCACCGAGACCGCCCTCGCCGTGGACATACTCGGCGAAGTCGTGCTCCGTTTGCAGTGGGGATCGAACACCCTCGTAGACCGGAACCTCGTCAGCGACGCCAGTCAGTTCGAGCGTATACTTTGCATTCTCCACCTGATAGTCGAACGGGACGTTACCCGCACAGATCGTGACACCCTCCAGTTCGACGCGATCTGACAGTGCAGCAAGGACGAGCGCCTGGGTGTCGTCTCCGGCCGTGTCCGTATCGACGATTATCCGTCTCGACTCTGTGTCATTCATTGCACTACCGTTGTTTTCGAACAATAAAGAGACACCGAATAGCCGAGCGGCATGGAGTTCGGTCAGCTGCTTGGATACTATATGCTACTCTCACCAGCAGAGAGGTATCCTCCCTGCGCCGTCGATGATATCCGATCGTAAACGGCAGTAACGGACACGATAGGACTCGTTGATGATCGCAACGATGTGTTCGTCGATCTTGCGGAACGCCTTGTTGAATCAGCCGGCACTGGTTCCGTCCGGGACGGGTGATTCCCGATCGCGGAGTCCTGTGCGAGCCCATGGAGCACCTCGTTTTTCGCCGAGCCGGCCGTGCAATTCCAGTACGTTCGTCGGACGTCGAACGCTTCCTGTCGAAGCTTCCGGACGACGTACTTCGCGAGCGTCGTCTTTCCCGATCCCGATGGGCCGAAAATCAGGCTCTGATCGCCACCGAGCCCGTCTGCGATCGGTTCCAGCGCCGTCGCGAGCTGGGCAAACTGGCCGTCCCGGTGTTCGAGATCTTGGGGAACGTCGGTCGTCTCGAGGGCTCGAGCGTCCGTGATCATAGGTGATATCTATCAGAGTGCTTATTAGCTACTGACAATTGGATTGGTTTATTAATGGATAAAGTAGGAATACACACTAACAATCAGGATGCGATCAGTGTGCCACTATATTAAAACAATAATATAATTACAGATGGCTGTAATTATGGGTCGCCGTCAATATCGACTTCGGTACTAGCAACTGTCGTTTCGGTACCATCTTCCTCGATTACAGCGATTGCAGTGACTGTCCCATCGGCTTCTTCATCATCATCGACTTCATCGGGACCAGCGGTAAGGCTATTCCCAACCGTCATTTCGACATCGTTAAGCGATGTATCCCCGGAATCTTCAACGAAGGAATAATCATCACCCTCAATCTCGTCGATATCGGATGCAACACCACCGAACGTCACATGGTCTGCATTACCCATTGACGTAACTTCGATGCTCAACTCATCTGTATCTCCAGTTTCGTCTACTTCTAAGGATACTCCAGCTTGTGCTTCTTGACCAACACTGTCACCCAGATCAAGCACGAACGCTGCGATCACAGCTGCCAGAATGACGGTTATAGCAACCATCAGGATAACACCGATTACTGGCGAAACAGCACGTTCGTCGTCCGATCCGATGAGCTTTTTCTTACAGTCTGGAAGGTTCATTTTATGACTCGAAGTCGTAGTCTGCACTTGCAACTTGCGTTTCCGTACCGTCTGCATCTATAACGGCGACAACAGTGACGGTGCCTGAACTATCTAGGTCGTTCTCAAAGTCAGAGTCGTCGTCAAGTGTGACAACGTCTCCAGCCCCATTGAGATCTCCGTCGTTGTCACTTGTCGCTTCACCACCAAGCTTAAAATCGTCAGCATTCCCAGACGACGTAATTTCTATTTGAATCTCATCTTCATTTTCGTCCACGTCGATCGATACACCTGCCTGTGCCTCTTCACTACACTATCACCCAAGTCGAGCACGAACGCGGCGATCACGGCTGCCAGAATCACAGTAATTGCAACCATCAGGATAACCCCGATAACGGGCGATACTGCTCGTTCGTCTTCGTTTCCGATCAGCTTCTTCCGGATATTATTTATCATAGTATTTTCACCCACCGTAACCGGTCGCAAGGATTATTCTTACTGATCTGAAACCAGTGACCTGCGCGTGGAGGGGGGATTGGGAATCGCAGCCCACCACCGCGCCGTATCATCCTTTCGGCCGTGTCTCGGTGTAATCACAACCAGTTGGTGGTGCCCCTATATAGATAAGGGATAGTGACCATCTTGTAAGTATAACTCTCTTTCAAAACTGATAATCAGGCACGGGTAGAACCCCTACAACACCCCCTTGAAGCAACGCCATCTTGCGATTCCCGATCGAAACGACACAGCAATAACAGGTCTGGACAATCGGTCTGGAGTACCCCTTCTGGCCCGCGACGACCAACTCGTCACCGAGCGCAACCTTGCGCGCACCTTCGATGGCGGGGCGTATGTCAACGCCCGGAAGGCCGTCGAACAGTATCGACGGGCGATCGCCTACGCCACCAGGACCAACTGCAAGTCTGGCGCGACCGCGTCGGGGGTGTTCAATTGGTGAACGGGCACCGGATTCTCAGTGCGATCTTCGGATCGGGAATCGGCCGAATGTTGTCGGGAGCGGGCCTCTCGCTATGGTCTACGTAGAAGCCCTAAAACGACAGCTTTCGTACGGGCACAATGGGATTCGAACCACGGTCGCAGCACGCAGCTCCCTGATTCGAATCCCGGTGCCGTTGCTGCTCACGATGTTCGCAGACAACGGGCACGATGGGATTCGAACCCACGACCGTCGGATTAGAAGTCCGACGCTCTATCCGGACTGAGCTACGTGCCCCAAATACGAATCATCGATCGAACGGCATAAGCAGTGTGGATTCGCCCGCTATCCGTGAAACCGGGACAGCGAGGTGACGAAGGGGAGCCGGGTTCCCAGCCAGATCGCGATCGGCAGGCCGACAATCGCAGCCGACCGGCGGTCCGTTCACAATCCGAGAAACCGAAGGAACAGGCCGACCAGCAGGACGATCGCGCCGGTGATCGTTCCGACGAACGGCGGCACGATCGGGATCGGGATCACGATCAGGAGAAAGCCGACGATGATGACGTACGTGGATGATCGCATAGAACAGCCGTCCACGGCAGCATCAAAGAGGCTGTCGGCGGGGGTCGCCAGTTCGAGTGGCGAACACAGCCCTTATGCAGGCCTCGCGTGTATTCTCTCCCGATGCACGTCATCGGAACGGTGGGGCTCCCCGGCAGCGGGAAGGGGGAAGCCGCGACCGTCGCACGCGAAGCAGGGATCCCAGTAGTGACGATGGGCGACGTCGTCCGCCAGGAGACGGCCGATCGCGGCCTCGATCCATCGAAAGATCACGGGACGGTCGCACAGGCGCTGCGCGAGGAAAACGGACCCGCGGCGATCGCCAAGCGATCGCTCCCGATGATCGAAGATCGCTTAGAGAGCCACGAGGCGGTGCTGGTCGACGGCATTCGGAGCGACGTCGAAGTCGACGTCTTCGAGGCGGAGTTCGGTGAGGCGTTCACGCTCGTCAGTATCGAAGCGCCGTTCGAACTCCGCGCCGAGCGGATCGACGCCCGTGGTCGAGATGCAAACGAGGACGACGGCGGTGAGGCCCTCGCTGCACGCGACGATCGCGAACGCGGGTTCGGGATGGACGACGCAATGGCTCGCGCGGACGTCGTCGTCGAGAACACTGACACGCTTGCGGCGTTTCACGATCGAATCCGAACGCTCATTCGCGAGGGCACCAGTAAAAAGACACACCAGCCATGAGTGAGATTTACCGAATCGACGTCGAAATTACGGCCCCCGTCTACGACACCGAGGTAACGAGCCGGGTCGCAGATGCGATCAGCAATATCTTCCCTACCGCCGACATCGAAGAGAGCCACGGCGAGATCAGGGCCGAAACGCACTCGATGAATCACTTCTCGGACCTGCTTCACCGCCAGGAGATCCTGGATACCGCCCGCGGCGAGTTCTTCGCCAATCGCGAGCGAAACACGTTCTCGTTTGCTCTGAAGAAGCAGGCGGCCTTCGAGGGTCGAATCAACTTCTCCGTCGGCGAACCGGACGAACTCGGCGAAATCAGCGTTCGGGTCCGCGTCGACGAGCCCACTGTCGAAGAGTACATCGACCATATCGCCCCGCCGACCGAAGACGGCAAGCCGGTCGACAGCTGAATCGGGAGCGATCGCGCGTTCGCCACAGGGCTCTTTTGCGTGTGCTGCGATCGAATTGCGTTGCCAGGACGAGAACAGGGGCGAGGAGTGAAAAGCAACCAACACGTACGCCCTGGCATGCACGAGACGATCGCCGTTTCGGAGATCATGGTCACCGACGTCGTCACCGCACCGGCAGACGCGAGTACGACGCAGGCCGCGGTACTCTTGCGTGATGAGGGGGTCAGCTCCGTCGTCGTGACACAGGGTAGCGCCCCTGTCGGGATCGTCACCGAGGGCGATTTCGCCACCTCTCTCTGTGAACGCGAACACCTCGGTATCGTCGAACTGGCCGACGTGATGTCGACCCCGCTGGAGACGATCGCACCCGACGCATCGATCGTCGAGGCCGTGTCCGTGTTGCAAGCCGAAGATATCGAGCATCTTCCGGTCGTCAACGGCGGTTCGGAGGACGGCGATCTCGTTGGCATTCTCACGACGACCGAACTCACGTACTACGTGCCGCATCTGGCCCACCGCGCGAGCCGAGTCAAGGCCGAAAAGCCGCGACTGCAGGTCCGGACTGACACCCAGTACGAACACGACGACTGGGAGTTCGAATACCGCGGCGAAGACGAGTCTACCGTCGCTGTCGGCGACGTCGCGCGCTTTTCCAAGCCGATCACGGCGGACGATGTCAGCGCTTTCGCGGAAGTGACTGGCGATACGAATCGGCTCCACCTGGACGAGAGCTACGCTATCGAAACCCGCTTTGGGGAGCGAATCGTCCACGGCGTCCTCGCAAACGGACTGATCAGCGCGGCACTCGCGCGACTTCCCGGACTGACGATCTATCTCTCACAAGAGAGTAGCTTCCTGGCACCGCTGCCGATCGGTGATCGCGTGACGGCCAGCTGTGAGATCACCGAGAACCTCGGCGACAACAGGTTTCGGATCGAGACGATCGTCACTGACGAAAACGAGACGACCGTCCTCGAAGGCGACGCCGTCGTCCTCATCGACGAACTGCCACCCGAATCCGCCCTCGACGGTGACGCGACGGCTCCCTAATCGACGAGACGAGCGACACGACGAGTGAGAGCCGATCGATAGCAGCAGCAAAAACAGTCCAAAGACCGATCGACGATCGGTTGAAGATCCTGGATCGACGGCAGGAAAATCACGGATTGTCGGCAGGGGAATTCCAGATCGACGGCAGGAAGGTCCTCAGAAGGGGCCCATTCCGCCCATACCACCGCCACCGCCGCCTTGCTGTTGCATCTGTTTCATCATGCGCTGCATCTCCTTATCGGAGCCCATCCCCTGGAACTGCTTGATCGTCTTCTCCATCATCTTGTACTGCTGGAGCAGCTCCCGGACCTGGTCCTCGCTGGTGCCCGAGCCGCGGGCGATTCGTTCGATCTGGCTTGCGCCGATCGCCTTCGGATACTCCTTTTCGGCCTCGGTCATCGAATCCATGATGACACTAAAGGCACGCATCCGGTCCTGGGTGACGTCCATCGCGTCATCTGGCAGTTGATCTTTGATCCCGCCGCCGAAGCCAGGGATCATGTCCATCACCTGATCGAGGGGACCCATATTGTTCATCGCCTCCATCTGCTTTTGCATGTCGTTCAGGGTGAACTGGCCCTGGAGCATGTCCTCGGGGTCCCAGTCGTCTTCCTCGATGTCGGTCTGTTGCATGGCGCGCTCGACGCGCTCTGTGAGTTGACCGAGATCGCCCATGCCGAGCAGCCGGGAAATGAAGCCGTTGGGCTCGAAGCGTTCGATGTCCTGGACCTCTTCGCCGGTCCCGAGGAACGCGATCGAGGAGTCGGTCTGGTCGACTGCCGTCAGCGCGCCACCACCTTTCGCCGTCCCGTCGAGTTTCGTGATGACGACGCCGTCGATCCCGATCGACTCGTCGAACTGCTGGGCCTGATCCTTCGCGCCCTGGCCGATCGCGGCGTCGAGGACGAGCAGGGAGGTGTCGGGTTCGACGACACCCTCGATCTGCTCGATCTCATCGATCAGATCGTCTTCGAGTGCGTGGCGACCGGCGGTGTCAACAATGTGGACGTCGGCCTCACTGGTCTCCTCAAGCCCCTTACGGGCGATTTCGACGGGATCTTCGCTATCCGGGTTGCCGTAGTAGTCGACCTCTGCGCGGCCGGCCATCTCCTCGGCCTGCTCGTAGGCACCGGGCCGGAACGTGTCCGTCTGGATCACGGCCGGGCGAAGCCCCTTCGTGGAGAACCACCACGCCATCTTCGCTGCGGACGTGGTCTTCCCGGAGCCCTGAAGCCCGGCGAGCAGGATCGTCTGCTCCTCGAGCGGAAGCTCGGTCGAGTCGCCGATGAGATCGACCAGCTCCTCGTAAACGATGCTGAGCACGAAGTCCCGCGCGGGCGTTCCCGCCGGCGGCTCCTCTTCTAACGCTCGCTCTTTGATGTTGTCCGACAGCTCCATGACGAGGGAGACGTCGACGTCGGCCGACAGCAAGGAGCGCTGGATCTCCTTGACGATCTCCTCGATATCCTCCTCGCTGAGTCGTGACTTCCCGCGGAGTTTGTCCAGCGTCCCCCGCAGAGAACTCCCAAGATCGTCGAGTACCATTTGTACAGTGTAGGGTTCGGCGTCGTTAAAGGCTTTTTCTCGGCTCGCAGCGTCCCGGCTGACTGTTGGCGGTCGAATCATGGCTCGATCGTGCCCAGAAACCGCCAGACGACCGAGTAGATCACACTGAGGATGACTGAGCAGCAAGCGGGGATGAGAGAGCGAAGAGAGGAGACTGCAGAGCGGAGAGAGGAGACGGCAGAGCAACGAGTGGGGATGACAGAGCAGAGAGGCGGTCGGCGATTCATCAAAACGGGTCGGTGAGTATTTCATCCAGCCGACGCCAGTATCGGATATGAGTTCGGACGCAGACGTCGATCCTGACGAGTACGAGGCGCTCGCTGATGCAGACGTAACCCTACGACAAAACGAGCACGGCCTCCACATCGCCGACGATACGGTGACGGGCGTCTCCAGCCAGGGGCCAACCCCAGAAGCTGCACTCGAGAACCTCGCTGCGGCGGTTGACTCCTACAGGGAAGCGACCGACGACGACCCCGGCGACGACTGGCTCTAAACCGATCGGGAATCGACATCCCGGAGGTAGCCGGCTACCGCACACATCCCTTTTACAGTCGCGTTCGTGGTCGCACCTTCCAATGACCGACCACGATATCGTCGTCATCGGCGGCGGCTCCGGCAGCCAGGTCGCGACCGCCGCAGCCGATCGCGGCCTCGACACAGCCGTGATCGAACCCGGTCCGCTCGGCGGGGCCTGTATCACTCGAGGCTGTGTCCCCTCGAAAGCGCTTCTCCACCGTGCCGATATCGTCGACGAGATCCGTCGGGCCGATCGGTTCGGCATCGCTGCCAGCCTCGACGACATCGACTACGAGGCAACCACGTCGGCGATCCACGAAACGGTCTACGACAAAGCCGATCGCCAAGAGCAGCGCCTCGAAAGCGCCGAAAACGTCACTCTCTACCGCGGCGAAGCCCGCTTCGTCGACGATCGGACCCTCGCGATCGATCCGAACAAGGGAGCGGACGACCCCGGCGAAGTGACCGGCGAGCACGTCGTCATCGCGGTCGGCGGCCGCCCGATGGTGCCTCCGATCGATGGGGTCGACGACGTCGACGTTCTCACCAGCGACGACGCGCTCTTCATGGAGGAGCGCCCAGATGAACTCGTGATCGTCGGCGGCGGCTATATCGGCGCCGAACTGGGCTACTTCTTCGGGGCGCTGGGAACCGAGGTGTCGATCGTTGGCCGAAGCGATCGGCTCGTGCCCCGCGAAGACAACGACGTCAGCGAGGTGGTGACGGAGTCGATCGAGACGTACTGCGATCTCCACACCGGGTACGAGGCCGTCGAAGTCGACACTAACGGCGATCAGATCGAAGTGGTCGCCGAGTCGACCGATGGCAGCGATCGGGTCGAACTCGGGGGCGACGACCTTTTGCTGGCGGCTGGACGCCGACCAAATACGGACACGCTCGACCTCGGTGCCACGGGTGTCGAGACCGACGACAAAGACCACATCGAGACCGACGAAACCCTCGAGACGACGGCCGAAAACGTCTGGGCACTGGGCGACGTTCTCGGCGACCAGCCGTTCAAGCATACGGCCGACTACGAGGCCGAGATCGTGACAACGAACGTTCTGGACAACGCCGAGCGACGAGTCGACTACGACGCCATGCCCCACGCCATCTTCACTTCGCCACAGGTCGCAAGCGTTGGACAGACGGAAGGCGAACTCGAAGACGCGGGTACGGAGTACGAGTCGACACGCGTCGGCTACGACGCCGCGCCGAAGGGACTCATCCTCGAGGCCGAAGACGGATTCGTCAAGGTCCTTTCGGGACCGGACAGCGAAATTCTGGGCTGTCACATCGTCGGACCCGACGCATCGACGCTGCTCCACGAAGTTGTCGTTACCATGACCCACGGCGAGGGGACTGTCGACGAGATCGCCGAAACAGTGCACATCCATCCGGCACTGAACGAAGTCGTACTGAAAGCGTTCGATGAGGCCGCTGAGCGGCCGTATTCGACAGCACCGGACTGGCGGAAGGGAAACGACGGATGAAGTGTCGATTCGCAGCACGGAGATGACTGCCGCGGAGGACGATCGAGTTGTCTGCCGTCTCGACTACTCCGTCGTCACCGAACCGGTTTCGATCTCGCCGTCGTTCGCCAGCCACTCTGTGAGACTCCCCTCGTAGAAGCTCACGTCGTCGTAGCCAAGCGCCCGTAAAACGACGTAGGTGTGGCTGATTCGCCGGGCAGTGTTACAGTAGAGGACGATCTCTCGATCGGGTGTGATTCCGTGGTCGGCGAGGAGGGTCTCCAGTTCGGCTGTGGACTTCAGTCGGCGGCTCTCGTCATCGACGACCTCGCGCCAGTCGAATCGGACCGCATCGGGCAGATGGGCCTCGGCGAACTCGTCGGGTTCGCGCGTGTCGACTAAAACGGCATCCCGGTCGATCGCCGACTCGACGGCGGCGCGATCGACCAGTGGGCTGTCGGCGAAGGAAAACGGCCTGGCGCGATAGTCGGTCGGCTCGATCGTTGGGCTCTCACTGGTCGTTTCGTACGCCCGGTTCCACGCGCTGAAATCGCCATCGAGCAGTCGAACGCCGTCGTGACCGTACGCCTGTGCGGTGACGACGAAGCGGGCCGCGAAGACGCCATGGGTGTCGTCGTAGGCAACGATCGTGTCCTCACGATCGATTCCGGCTATCGAGAGCAGGTCACCGAAGGCGTCTGCGCCCGGTAACGTACCCGGATCGGCGGCGGTTTCGTCCCGGTAGTTGTCGAACGGGACGTTCACTGCGCCAGGAATATGTCCGATCCCGTTGAACTCCCAGGCGTCTCGAACGTCGACGACGCGTATCTGGGGATCGTCGAGTCGATCGGCGAGCCAGTCGGGGGTCACGACGACAGCGTTGTCCATTGTATAGACAATACTGTCGGAACACTGAGAACGCAGCGATCCCGGCACGACTCCCCGTGGTACCGAGGTCGCAACAATATTTTCCGCTTTCAGCGAAGGGGTATCGACATGTGAGGTCCCTCATATGTTGGGGGCAGGAATCAGCGGGCCACAGCGGACCGCTACGACGCCCTCAATGTGATCGATCGATCGGAGTACCGACAATAGTTGCCGTAAGAGTCGAACGATGATCAAGTTGTCCGGTTGGTGAGCCACTATACAACTGGCACCCGTGGGTCTAGGTATGGCAACAGACTACGCCAACGATGTACTCGTAACGGCTGACTGGGTTGAGGACCACCTCGATGCGTTCCAGGACGACGACTCCGACCACCGACTGGTCGAGGTCGACGTCGACACAGAGGCCTACGAGGAGGCCCACGCGCCCGGCGCGATCGGGTTCAACTGGGAGACCCAGCTCCAGGACCAGACGACCCGTGACATCCTCTCGAAGGAGGACTTCGAAGACCTGCTCGGTAGCCACGGGATCAGCGAGGACTCCACTGTCGTCCTCTATGGTGACAACTCGAACTGGTTCGCCGCCTACACCTACTGGCAGTTCAAGTATTACGGCCACGACGAGGTCTATCTGCTCGATGGTGGTCGCGAGTACTGGCTCGAGAACGACTACCCGACGACCGACGAAGAGCCCGACTTTTCGGCAGTCGAGTACAACGCCTCCGGCCCACGCGAGAGCATCCGTGCCTACCGCGAGGACGTCGAGCACGCGATCGACCGCGGCGTTCCGCTGGTCGACGTTCGATCGCCTGAGGAGTTCACCGGCGAGATCCTCGCACCCCCAGGCCTCCAGGAGACAGCCCAGCGCGGCGGCCACATCCCCGGCGCAAAGAACATCTCGTGGGCCGCTGTGACGAACGACGACGGGACGTTCAAGACCCGAGACGAACTCGAAGAGCTCTACGCCGACGAAGGTATCGACGGCGAATCCTCGACCGTCGCCTACTGCCGCATCGGCGAGCGATCGTCGGTCGCCTGGTTTGCCCTCCACGAACTGCTCGGCTACGAGGACACCGTCAACTACGACGGCTCCTGGACCGAGTGGGGGAATCTGGTCAACGCGCCTATTGAGAAGGGCGAGGCTGAGTAAGCGAAGCGCACGAGGGCTCGGTTCGGAGCGGTGATCAAAGGGAACCGCGGAGAAAGGCGAGGCGGACGACTAACCGAAGTGTAGGAGGCCGCCTCGAATCAGAGCGCCGATCGCAACCACTCCCTTGACCGGCGACGGCCGACCCGTTATATTTTCGTGATCCGATCGACGGCGACTTCCGCACCGGCAGCTGCGGGATAGACGACATCGTCGACGAAGCTCCGGTGGCCGTACTCCCGTTCGCCGTCACGGGCGACCCGGATGATCGTCCGGGCGTCGGGATTTCGTTCAGCGGCCATTTCACAGACGGAGAGATTGACCCCGGTATCGTTCGTGAGTGCAGCAACGACGCCAGCCTCCTCCGGGGCGGCCTCGGCAAGAATCTCGGGATCGGTTGCGTCGCCCTCGATAACGTGGCTGACGTTTGGAGCGATCTGTGTACACTTTTCGCCGTCGAGTTCGATGACCGTGACTGCGTTCTGTTCATCTCGAAGTTGAGCCGCGACGTGACGACCGACGCGACCGCCGCCAACGACAATAACCTGTCTTTGAATAGTCATAATTGCATCCGTATGCGATTGTGTCGCACGCTGTGGACGGTAGAACACTACTATCGTGTCGCATATAGGTATTTTTATCGGTTGATAGTTAGTTATATACGCAGTTTTGTGCCACATTCGTGCGCCAGTGGCGCGATAAGACTTCAGTATGCGAAATTAGATTCAGGTGGCGAGCTGTCGGCGAGAATCGCAGTTTGGGGCGGCGGTTCGCGTCGAGGAACTGCCCGAGTGAACGATCGTCCGTAGCGACGCGGCGATCGACAAGGGTCACCGAACGGCAGCGGTAGTGTGTCTCGCGTGACGGGCTCTGAGCGGGTCCACTCACGACCGCCGGCTCACCGAAGAGGTCCAACGTTCGGTCTGCATTTGTGTAGGAAACAGGGAATGGCTAGTAATCTTCCTCACGAGTCTCCGCTAAGTACCGCTCTACCCCCGGATGTCGGCAGTACCGGACCGTCTTGCTCCGCCGGTTGTACTCAACGAGATCGCTGTCGGCCAGCGCCGGCAACTGCACGTGTACGAGGTCGATCGCCACCGATTCCGCGTCGACGGTCGACCGATCGATCACAGTCTGTACGTGGTTGACGAGGTCGGAAACGGCTGCAGCGTGGGTCGTGGAAAGATACCGCAGGACGTGTCGCCGACGCCGATCGGCGAGCATCCGCAAGAGGTCTTCGGTCGACACAGCAGCGTCGGAGTCGACGGCGGTCCCGTCGCCAGTCGGTCGCCCCTCGCGACCGCTATCGCGCAGTCGATCGCTGGGGCCTCCTTTCTCGGACATGGCCCTTCCTACAGCCGTGCGCCTGAAAAAGCGACACCCGCTAACTCTAACATATTTATATAGACACACGCAATAACGGCCACGAGCGAAGGTGTCTCACCCGAGGCCGACGGCGGTCGATTGACCAATTGTGCAGATCGTGTCGAGATCGATCGACGGTCGCCACAGCGATCGGTGGGTATGGGTCGCTGCGATCGGTGGGTGTCAGCTGTACGTCCGGTAGGCAGAGAGCGGTTCGCTCGGTAGGAGGATGCAGTCGAGCAGAGTCCGGTGACGATAGGCCTAACTCGCGCCCCGACCAACGACCGGGCATGACCGATTCCGCAGCGTTCGTCGAGACCGTTGGTGAAGAGAACCAGACCGCCCTGTCACGACTCGGCTCCTCGAAGTCACTCTACGCCGACACGGGCGGCGATATCGATACCGAACCCGTCCTCGAGGCGACTGCCGATGCCGAGTACGCCGCCTGGCAGACCTTTCTCGGGTGGGTCGACGACGAAAGCCACGACGAGGTTCGCGAGGCCTTCGAGCGAACGGCCGGCGAAGAGCACGACCACTACGAAATCGTCCTCGACCATCTCGGAAACGAGGAGTACGAGCCCGATCGCGTGCCCGACCTCCACGAGTACCTGCGCGGACTCGGGTCGACGATCGATCGCGTCGGCGCGTACATCGGCCGGGTCCTCGCGAGCAAGCGATCGAAAGACCAGGTCGTTGGCTACTTCGTCGGCGACGCAGACCCACAGACGGCGAGCGTCTTCCGGGAGTTCGGTGACGATCTTGACGACCAGCTCGAACGTGGTGAGGAACTCCTCGAGACGGTCTGTGAGACCGACGAAGACGAAGAGCAGGCGCTCGAGGCAGCAAGCGGTGCGATCGAGGCTGCCTACGAGGAGTACGTCGAAAATCTCGAATCGATGGGAGCGAACCCGAAGCCGGTCTGTTGAGGTGGTGTAGTTCTCGATCTGTTTCTCTGGACGGCTCCAGACGCGAGAAGGCGATCAGACGCCTTCGACCGTTTCTCGGTAGGCCCGGATCGAATTCAGGGCGTCCTCGATGTGGTCGGCGACCTTCCCGCCTTCGTCGTCGGCGATATCAGTGAGGATGTGTTCGTGGCGCGCGAGTTTGCCGTGATCCGGGCCGCGATCGGCCTCGGCGAGCGTCTCGAACTCGCTTGCCTGGGCTTCGAGTCGCTCACGCGCGTCGTCCGTAGCTGCGTTGGCTGCTGTGTCGAGCGTTTCGGCTGCCTCCGCGAGGTTTTCACGCGTCATATATCGCCGTTCGACGCCGGGCGACAAAACAGTTACAGGAGTTTCAGAACGCTGGGAGCGGCGGCTTCCGGCTCTCACTCGCGCTGTTCGACCCGGTCTTCGAGAGACAGTTCCGCGACCGACTCCGGCGACAGGCCGGCCACTGTATCGTGGAAGGCCGTCCGGTAGCTCGCCGGGCCGTTGTGGTCGACTTCGGCAGCCTGCTCGCCCGCGATATCGAAGGCGAGTGTGGCGTGGGTCGCAGCCGTCTCCGGTTCCTCGATCGAGCCCGCAAAGGCGGCGATCGTCGCGCCGAGCATACAGCCGGTGCCGACGACCTCGCCGAGTCGTTCGTGGCCCGCGGTGAGCCGGACGACGCGATCGCCAGTCGCGACGAGATCCGTCACGCCGCTGGCGACGACGACGGCGCCCGTCGAGTCGGCGAGCGATCGGGCCGTTTCTTCGATCTCGTCGTAGTCGCCGATCGATTCGACACCTTTGACGTCTGCTTCGACGCCTGCAAGCGCACTGATCTCGCCGTAGTTGCCCTTGATAACGGCGAACTCGAACGCGTCGAGCAGCGACTCGGCGACGGCGTCGCGACTCGGCGTCGAGCCGACGCCAACCGGGTCGAGCACGATCGGAATCCCACGCTCAGTCGCGATCTTGGCGGCTTCGTGCATCGCTTCGACCTTCCCATCGGGGACCTGTCCGATGTTGAGCAACACCGCACTGGCGATCTCGGCCATCTCGCCGGCGTCGCCGAAGGAGTCGGCCATCACCGGGAGCGCACCCCAGTGTAAGGTGAGGTTCGCGACGTCGTTCATCGTTACTTCGTTCGTCAGGTGCTGGACCAGCGGTTCGGTGTCGGCGAGGGTTTCGAGCGAGTTCGCGAGGGCTGTACCGGTGACATCCACGTCGATCGAGTCACTCATCTGTTTCTCCTCCGTCTGCGGTCCCCTTTTTCGTTTCGACGGCAGTCCTGAGCGCTTCCGTCGCGGCCGCTGGCTCGTTCGCTTGCGTGATTTCGGAGATGACGGAGACGCCCACGGCACCCGCCTCGACGACCGCCCCGGCGTTTTCGGCGGTGATTCCACCGATGCCGACGACCGGGATTGAGACTGCCTCGGTGATCTCGGCGACGCGGTCGGGACCCACACCGTCTTTTTCCGTGGCGACGTCTTTCGAGGTCGTCCCGTAGACCGTTCCGACGCCGAGGTAGTCCGCACCGTCAGCCTCGGCCTGCCGAGCCTGCTCGATCGTCGAGGCCGAACAGCCGACGATCGCCTCCGGCCCCAGCAGCTCCCGCGCCACTATGACCGGCAGATCAGACTGGCCGACGTGCACCCCGTCGGCGTCGATCGCCCGTGCGATGTCGACGCGATCGTTGACGATCAGGTCGACGCCTGCGTCAGCGGTCAGCTTGCGTAGTTCGCAGCCGAGTTCGTACCGCCACGCCGTGTCCGTCTCTTTCTCACGAAGCTGGACGACGTCGATTCCGCCGGCGATCGCGTCGCGGACGATCTCGACGGTTGATCGGCCGGCCGAAAGCGACTGCTGAGTGACGAGGTAGGTGTGCCAGTTTGAGGGAGGCATACTGGACCTCTGACGCTACGGGAAGTAAGGAGCTTCGGGGTTTCAGTCCACGACAACACGTTACTTAGTATTTCGAACCGTATTAGTTAGATATCCTAACCGTGTCACGTCGCTACTCGAACCGGTGCTCGCGATGCAGGAACGAGCCGGTACTCACGACGGCAGGGACGGGCCGGCACTCACGGTAGCAGGGACGGGCCGGTACTCACGACGGCAGGGACGGGTTGGTGCTCACGGTAGCAAGGACGAGTTCCGGGAGTCCGATCGCTCGGAGGCGCACATGGTGAGAGCAGTACAACGGATACTCCGGATTCGTCTCCGAACACGATCGCGATCCGCACCAAACTCCTTGACCCTCACTGCCGTACACGCTGTATGGCATTCGACGCCGATCTCGTCACGACGGTCACGTTCGACTCCTACAGCACCCTCGTCGATGTGAACGCGGTCGAAGCTGCACTCGCGGATCACCACGCCGTCGACGATCCCGAACCGATCTCTCGGACCTGGCGCGAGCGATCGATCCAGTATACCCTCGTCGGCAACCAGACGGACACGTACAAGCCCTTCTACGAGGTCAACCGGGATGCGCTCACGTACGCGCTGTCGGCCCACGGGATCGACGCCACCGACGAGGAACGCGAGGAAATCCTCGCAGCCTACCACGAACTCGAAGTCTTCGACGACGTCCGCGACGGGGTCGAGCGACTCCGAGACGAGGGCTACGACTGCTATGTCCTCTCGAACGGCGATCCGGAGATGCTCGTCTCGATGGTCGACCACGCCGAAATCGGCGATCTCATCACGGACACCATCAGCGCCCACGAACTCGCGACGTTCAAACCCGATTCGGACCTCTACCGCCACGCGGCTGGCCGAACGGGGACACCGATCGAACACGTCGCCCACGTCTCTGCGCTCTGGTTCGACGTCCAAGGAGCGATCCACGCCGGCATGCAGGGTGTCAGACTCGATCGCGAGGGCACGCCGTGGGAACCGTTCGGCGACGAACCGGACCAGACAGTCGAGACGATCGACGAACTGGCGACCGAACTCGGTTCCTGACTCCACAGTCGCACGATCAACGGCTACGACAGCTCGAGAGACGACTCCCCGGCCGCGACGGCCGACGCGATCGAGACGGCAGGATCCTCCCGTAACGCAGCAAACGGTATCGGGCGATCCGGATCGGCCGACTTTGTGCCGATCGATCGCCGCCACCAGCAGACGTCGTGCCACTCGTCTTGGGTGTATCCCATCGCAGGGAACTCAGCGGCCCGCTCGAATCCCAGCCGATCGTGAAACCGAACCGTTGCCGGGTTCGGGAGCGTCGTGACGGCATACGCTTCGAGAACCCCCTGTTGTTCGAGGATCGCAAAGAGCGACCTGTACAGTGCCTGGCCGACGCCAGCCCTGCGGGCATCGTCAGCGATGTAGACCGACAGTTCGACGACCCACTCGTAGGCACGGCGCTTGCGCAACGCTCCCGCGTAGGCGTAGCCGACGACCTCGCCGTCGTGCTCACAGACCAGCCACGGATGGGTTTCCAGGGTCGACTCGATACGATCGGCCAACTCGGCCTCGCTTGGAGGGACTTCCTCGAAGGTAACCGCCGAGGAACGACAGAACGGTGCGTAAATCGATCGTACGGCAGCCGCATCCGATCGGCTCGCGACTCGAATCCGGGAATTCGACGTCATAGCCATGAGTTCCAGCCACGACCAATAAGTCCGCTGAAACGACTCGAGAACCGGTTTCGCGATCGAAGAGTCGGGACTACCAGACCTGAGATCAGGAACGGACAGCACCGATACCAGATACTGTGTATAAATGACCACTAATGAGCCTGTCCAAGAAATATCGGCAGAGAACTCACATGACGTAGACCTTATCTAGCAGAAACTCCTGTATAGCGTAAGGATTCACCCGTGACGTTCAATTTTATCCGATACGATCAAGATCAGCAA
>LFCJ01000063.1_pt1 | contig 54845 bp, 58 predicted proteins | sample 643141 | NCBI WGS metagenome assembly LFCJ01 (sample SAMN03766243, study PRJNA286221) | soda lake metagenome | biome: soda lake; feature: Kulunda steppe; material: water; isolation source: sample B1-Br-g2 brine of Lake Bitter-1 | place: Russia: Kulunda steppe | collected 2010-07
CTTCAGGTATTTTCCAGAGTAACTCTCCGTCAGCGCCGAACGCGATGACGTTTTGATATGGATTCTCAATTTCGAAGTCAGGTTCTGCATCTACATTCTCATCGTGTTTTTTTGTTCCGGTGGATCTGGCTAATCGGTCCCACAAATCGGTATTGGCTTCATGCCAACTCCCGAGTACAACAACCAAAATCCCACTTGCTTTTAAATAATCGTTTGGCTGATGTGGTAACTGAACGCTTTGGTCGCTGAACAGGACGCTTGATATTCCTCTTTTTGTCTGTATTTCTACCATGATTACTCCCCAATATACTCACTCAAGTCCTCTGGTTCAGGTGCGAACCATTCATTTTCAAGTTCATCATCGAAGCGACGAATTTCAGTCTGTGTGCCACCACCCGGAAGGTCGTCTTGTGGACCGGCAGTACTCACGCGAACGTTTTCTCCCTCCGGGATCGTAACTCTCGTCGCGTACTCTGGTACATCTGGGAGTGCATACGTACGCTCAAGTCCACTTCGTCCCTCGCGAGTCGCAACATCAATGAACTCATCTTCGTTCATCATCCATGGACCTTGTTGATTGCCTTCTTCTCTGTGTACTCGGATATAGCTCTGTGATCGAGTTGTCTCTGCCTCGATGACGATTCCATTTGGTTCATGTGGTGGGTTGTAGCCGGGTAAATCCTCGTTCGGTCTGTAGCTATCTGGAACTTGCCCATCAACGAGGTCGCCTCGAGTGAATTCGTCATCATACCTGACAGTATAATAAGGATCTCTCGTATTCGCCTCTTGTCCGACCCGAAGTGCTGTCGGATTGTATCCCTGATTCGACAGTACAGCCGCCTGTGACAATCCACTTCGGACTGTTGTTGAATCGATTGTTCCCTCATCAAGCCCGCGGGCAAGCCGGTTCACGTCATCGGCATTAATTGTCCCACGATCACGCATCTGGGCCAATCGACTCGTCATCACCACATCGTCGGCCTCGAGCAGATACCGAACCTCACTCGCGTCCAACTCGTTGACAAGCCGAACTGTCGCCCCGCTATCAGAGCTGTCGGCAAGCTGGCGACCCAACTGCTGTTTCTGTGATGGACTCAACTCATCCAGAATCCGATTATCAACCCCACCAAGCAGGTGGACCGCTCGAGCGTTCCCGCCAGCAGTCCGTTTCGGTGCGTCGATATCCTCGACGTGTCGCCCGCCATCGGTCATCACCTGCTGGCTGTTGGCCTGCGTTCGCGTGACTCGTCCGTCGGTCCGCGGCGTATTCTCCAGTCGGTTTTCGGCCGTCCGGAGCGTCCGCGAGACATCGTTCGTACTCGAGGCACCTTTCGCCACACCGCCTGAGAGGACCGTTTCGGTTGCGGCGAAGGCAGCTTGACCGTTGTACCAGCCGTGAGCAAACTCACAGTAGTCAGTCGACTGTCGAAGGTCGAAATTATCGGTGAAACAGGTTTCGACAACGTCCTGTGGGTCATCGTCGGGAGCCTCGTGTGGATTTGCCCGGTCTTGGGCGTCGTACGCCGTTTGAGGCAGGTTCGATATCATCGCCGCGATGAGTTCCTGGTCGAGACCGGCGATGAACTCGACAACAGCGGGAATGAGATGGACGTGTTCGTCTTTAAGCAGGATGGCAAAATCGGCTAACCCGCCGAAACCATGTGTGAAACCGGATAACTGTCCGGCCTGTTTCGACGGCACACCCATCGTCGATAGCTCACTGTAGAACGCATGTTCCTGGTGAAGCAGGTCAGTTTGTGAATTGTTATTCACGTCGGTAACGGCTATGTCCGTCTGAGAGCCACGCAAAGCCTCAAGCGCACCGGCGCTCGTCGACTGGAAAGTGGTCCGGTCGGTAACGTGAGTTGGTCCAGCGTATGTCCGCTGGTCTTTCACTTCGCCTTGATAGATAACTTCCCACTCAGCGACACCGGCTGTATCCTCGATTTGATAATAAAACGAAAAGTACCAATAAGGCCGTTCGAAGCTGCCCCATTCGGACTGTCGATCGGAACGTATCGGCGTTACCTTCGGTGCAGTGACGGTAAACACCGTTGGGTCTTCCAACGGATCCGAAAGAGCTTGCTGGTCGTTGATTCCGTCGCCAGTCGTGTCGGCTCTTTCGGGGTCGGTTCCAAGCTCACGTTCTTCTGCGTCGTGAAGACCGTTTCCGGCCGTGTCATTGAGCAACGGATTTGCGGTGACATTCCGTGTCTCGAAGAGGTCAACTAAATCATGGTCAGACTCCGGATCCAGTAGCGACAGTGCGTTCTCACGATCATCGATAACGCTAATCTCCCACCCCTCGAGTTGTTCGCGGTCGGTCAGACCGTCACCGGTGGTGTCGGTGCGGTTGGGGTGGTGTTTCGCCTCGGTGACGGTCGCTTCGATTTTCGTCTCGTTGTTTTCCTGGAACGTGCGGTAGTCGATTTCGACGGTTTCGTTGTCCAAGATACCATCACCGCTGCTATCGAGGGCGATCGGATCGAGATTCAACGGTTCGCCGGCGACAGCCGAATCACCCGAGGGCATCCGCAGATCCATTTCCGCAACTTCATCGGGAATGCCGTCGCCGTTGGTGTCGGTCAATTCGACCGACTGGTTTGCTGCAACCCGGTCGAAGGCGTCGGGCAGGTCTTCGGACTCTTCGACGTGATAGTAATCGCCACCGGTCGCGTTAGCGACACCTTTGAGTTCAGTCTCATCGATCGAACTCCCGAGCCCAACACTGCTAATTTCAATGTCTTTGTCAGCTGCGTCTTCGGCAACAGTAACAGGGTCCCCTCCACGGTTTGTTCGGCCGTCAGCGAGGAGGATAATCGTCTGTGAGCGATTATCTAATCGATTATTCTCGAGTTCGGTTATTCCATCACACAGCCCGCCAGGAGTATTGGTAAGACCACTAGGGTCGATTCCACGCTACCCTCGAGAGCCAAAACTCACTCGAGTCGGTTCAACACCGCATCCCGATCATACGCGAGCGTCAGTTTTCGCGACCGTCCGCGCCCCTCGATTTCGGCGTACTCGGCGTCGATCAATCCCAACTGGTCGAGTTTGTTGACGATTTCCGAATAGCGGGTGTAGCCGAGGTCGGTCGTCTCGTGAAACGCCTCATATACGTCGCCGGCCTGGGAGCCGTCGTTGTCGGCGATCACCTCGAGCAGGGTGCGTTCGGTCTCGCTGAGTCCCGAGAGGCTATGGGAGAGGCTAATGTACTTCGAGGTTTGGTAGGCTTTTTCGATGTCCTCCATGATAATAGTCCGGCTGGCCCGCATTTCGGCGTTGAGGCCGGCCCGTCGAAGCAGGTCGATCCCGACGCGGAGGTCGCCGCTGTCGGCGGTGAGATCGGCAACGTGCTCTAAGATCGCCGTCGAGACGACCCCGTCGTGAAAGCCGCGGGTGACCCGTTCACGGAGGATATCGGCCACCTCGGGGCTGTCGTAGACGGGGAAGTAGACGTCTTCGGGTCGGAAGACGCTCTGGACGCGCGCATCGAGTTCGTCGATGACATCGAGCGTTGGGTCTGAGGAGACGACGACGACGCCGATTTTCGCGCCGGGGTGTTCCTCGTGGGCTCGCAACAGCGAGTAGAGGGTGTCGGAGGCTTCGTTTTCATAGAAGAGGTAGTTGACATCGTCCAGGGCGACGACGAGCACGCGTTCTTCGTCGACGACTTCTTCGGCAATCTGGCCGAACAGCTTTTTGAACGAGATACCCGAGGAGGGCGGTTCATAGTCGAAGGTGCCTTCGAACAGACGTGAGAAGACGGCATAGCGGGTTGCGTTCACCTGACAGTTGACCCGGATGGTCCGGACATCACGGGTCTGGGTACCGACTTCGTCGAACAGCTTCTGGATGGCAGTCGTCTTGCCGGTGCCGGGTGGGCCACGCACGACGACGTTCAGCGGCCGCGAACCGCGAACGGCCGGCCTGAGGGCGTAGCTCAGACTCTGCATCTGGCTATCGCGGTGCTTGAACGTCTTAGGGATATAGTCGATTTCGAAGACGTGTTCGTTTTTGAACACCGACTCGTCCCACGACAACATCCCCTCTTCGGGGTCCCCAGCCATTACTTTCACCACGCTCTCGAAGCTACTTAGTTGTTTGCTGGGTAGCCACTCGAGGGCTCTAACCCGACGGCGACCGCCAGTGGGCTTATGTCTGCACCAAGAGACACTCTCAGTAATGAACAGGCGGTGGTCTCACGTTCGCGCCGTCAGCGGGGTGTGAGACGATGAGCGAGAAACGAGCCGAGTGGACGGCAACGCTCGAGTCAGGTGTCTTTTTTCGACTGACGAGTACGGTAGTCGACGCGGAGCGTGACGCTGGTGGGCGTAAGCGCACGGTACTCGTTAGCTATTGGCCGACTGAACAGCCGGCGGTCCCGCCCCAGGACCGGTCGCCGGTTCGTCGGTTTCAGGGGGTCGTAACCGGCCGCCACTATTCGGTGACCGATGGGGACATCGATGCACTTCACCGGGTTCCGTTCGCGGAGCTTCCGCCGGCGGTGACCCACACGGCGGTTGACCTGCTCGTCGATGCGCTCCTCGAGGATCGAACGCGGGTTCCCACGTCCGATCTCAAGGCGGCGATCGCTCGAGGGCGTGAGGCCGAGACGAGCCAGGACGTGCCCCAGACACTCAACGTAGCGCAGTTGGTGTGTAAGCTCCGCCCGGACGCGTTTGGGGAAATCGTTGGGCCGACGCTGTCGTTGCTCGCCGAAAGCGGGGCGACGACGGCGACGGCGACGTTGCTCTGTTCGACGGTGGCGACGCTTGGCCACGACCGGCCGGCGACGCTCCGGCCACACGTCGACAAACTGACGACGATTGCCGCCACCGATTCGGCGCTGCTCGCGCCGGCTATCAGTTGTCTGATGACCGTTGCTGAGTCAGACCGGGCGGCCGCACTCGATGGGCTGCCGACGATCGCAGCAGCTGCTGAATCCGACGACGAACAGACTCGGCGGTTGGCCATCTACACCCTCTCGGTGCTCGCCGAGGAGTATCCCGAAGCCGTCTATCCGACGATCAGCGTCCTCACGGAGGCGATTCGCGACGACGAGGAGACGCGAACGAACGCCCTGTCAGCGCTCGGGAAAATCAGCGGTTCCTACCCCGACGCTGGCCAGCCAATCGTCGAGGAACTCCGGGGACTGCTCGAGGCCGACCAGCCACAGGTGCGGGCGAACGCGGCTGGCTTGCTTGGCGATATTGCGACGGTGTATCCCGAACCGGTGATCGAGGCGGCACCGGCGTTGGCTTCTCGGCTTGCTGATGACTGTCTCGACGTCCGAATCAACGCCTCGATTACGTTGCTCCGGGCCGGCGAGGCAGACCCGGCGGCGATTCGCCGTGAACACGAACCGCTGAAACGGGCCCTCGAGGATGAGAACTCGACCGTTCGCGCAAACGCCTGTACGCTCATTGGGAATTCCAACGCACCGGTCGCAATCGGGGCGGTGTACCGACTGCAGGTGACTGATCCGAACGAACGGGTACGCGAGCGGGCAGCGTGGGCGGTCAGCCAGTTACGATAGCCTGTTGTCCCAGACACAATGGTTAGGGTACCTGACATCGAAGCGTCGGCTATGACTAGTGGACCCGGTTCGTCCCAACCGACACCCACACTCTCTATCGAGCAGGCACACACCGCCGCTCAGGCGACGATCGACCGAATAGGCGATGCCGTCATCGCCGACCGCTCGTTTCTCGAGGGGTTGCTCACGGCCGTGTTAGCCGATGGCAACGTGCTGTTAGAGGACGTGCCGGGAACGGGGAAGACGCTGACAGCCGTGATTCTCGCCCAGGCACTCGGGCTCGAGTTCTCACGGATTCAGTTTACGCCCGATCTCTTGCCGAGTGATATTACGGGCTCACACGTGTTCAACGACCAGACGGGCTCGTTTGAGTTTACGCCGGGGCCGATATTCGGGAACGTCGTGTTGGCTGATGAGATCAATCGAGCGCCGCCGAAAACCCAGGCAGCCCTGCTCGAGGCGATGGATGAAAAGCAGGTGACGGTCGACGGCACGACGCGCCAGCTGCCCGATCCGTTTTTTGTGATTGCGACGCAGAACCCCGTCGAACAGGAGGGGACGTTCGAACTGCCGGAGGCCCAACGCGACCGGTTTATGCTCAAAAGCGCCATCGGCTATCCCGACAGGGCCGGCGAACTCGAGTTAGTCGAGCGACGGAGTCGTCGGGAGACGAAGCTGCCACGTGTCGAGTCGGTGCTCGACGCCGCCGGCGTTCGGGGACTGCAGTCGGTGCCTGAATCGGTTCGGATGGAGCCGGCGGTCCGGGAGTATCTCGTCTCGCTGGCCAGAGAGACACGGGCTGACCCTCGCGTGAAAATCGGCGTCTCACCCCGTGGTATCCAGCGATACTACGAGGCAGCCCGCGCTCGAGCCGTCCTTGCCGGTCGAGAGTACGTCGTCCCTGATGACTTGAAGGCAATCGCTCGGCCGGTGATGGCTCACCGCCTCGTGTTGACGACGGAAGCGCGAATCGACGGCGTCGAGGGCCGGGATGTCGTCGCTGACGTCCTCGAGCGTGTCGAGGTGCCCGCGGTGTCGCCCTGATTTATTCTGGGTCAGGGACGCGTTCCAGCTACCCGCCGTCGGCCGACCGTCCCGTCACCGTCTCGATCTCGAGTGCCCAGCCTCGAACGCCGGTCAGTGGATCGGATTCCGAAAAGAGGCTTGGGTACCAGGCGTTGTCTTCGATTGCGCCGTAGAGGTCGTCGGTTTCCGTCTCGGGAACGCTTGTGAGCGAGCCGACGGCGATGACGCTCTGCCACTCGTGTTTTGACTGCACGTTTGTGACGGTGAAACTCGCGAGATCGGTCTGGCTGGCCAATCGCTCCTTTTTGCTCGTCTCGCCAAGGCCCAGAAACAGAAAGTAGAGCCTCGAGTCACCGTCGTAGCCAAACGAGAGAGGGACGCCGTAGGCTTCTTCGCCGTCGGTTAGCGCGAGGGTGCCGACACCTTCGGTTCGAAGACAGTCGTCGATTGTCTGCCGGTCCATCTCGACGCCCTGGAGTGCTGTGGGTGGTGGGGACATAGCACGGTATAGGCGTCGCATGTATGAAATCGTTGGGTCGGATGTCACATCTTCGGTCGATGCTCTTTGGTCGTGTCCCGGCGACCGCTTTGAGAGCGGTTTGTTATCAGACGGTGGGTCCAACCTCGTGGCTTTTTGCTCGCTGCCTCCCTTTGGTAGGGTATGACCGTCGATGACCTCGAGGCGTACGGCCTCAGACGGATGGACGAGCCGGCAATCGAGCGATTTCTGACAAATCAGCGGGTGGGCGTCCTCGGGCTATCAGACGAGCCGGTGCCGTACCTGTTGCCATTGTCGTTTGGCTACGACGGTGGCGATCGGCTGTACTTTACGTACGTCGGCGGTGCGGGGAGTCAGAAACACGACCTTACCCAACGGGCGACACAGGCGAGCTTTCTGGTCTTTCAGGTCGATACGATGTACAACTGGCAGAGTGTGAGCCTGACCGGCTCGCTGTCGTCGGTTCCGGAATCGGAGTGGGACGAACTCGAGTCCGTCCTTGCGGGTGCGTGGCGACCGGAGGTGTTTGCGGCGGCGGCAGGCTCGGAGGCAGTGGCTGTCTATGCCTTTGAAATTGAGGAGCGAAGCGGGCTCAAACACGTCGGCTTGCCACCTGGGTTCGAGGGGACAGACCAGTAGTTGGGTTCCGACGCTACCGGTCGGGTGACGAAGCGAGCGTCCACGGCAGACGGATGTACCACTCGGCCGTCCGCTCGAGGGTGTCGATTGGAATGTACTCGTCGACGCCGTGTGCGGTGTCGCTACCGATGGCACACTCGACGGCCGGGATGCCAGCTGTTCGGAGTTTCTTTACGACGACACCGCCGGTTACACAGTAGCGAAAGACGCGCTGATCCCACCGCTTTCGGGCGGTGTCAGCGACCGCAGTCACGAACGGCGCTGATAGTTCGACATACGTGCCATCGGTCCAAGAGGCGCCACTGATCGTCACCGCCGGCCGGGTCTGGAGACATTGTTGGAAGCGCTCGAGGATGGTGGCTGCAGCGGCGCCGGGGGTGAGACGCACGTCGATTCCGCCGTCACCCGCTGGGGGACACTGTTGACGGTCGACCCGCCTTCGAGTCGACCCATATTCACCGTCGGATACTCGAACAACGTCGGTGAGGCGAGGCGGTCCTCGCCAGCGGTCACACGGTGATAGGCGACTGATTCGTCTCCTCACGTTCGATCCACTCGACGACAACGTCTTCGCCTCGGGTCGGTCTCGAAGCCAGAGAAACAGCTCTCTGGTCGTTCCCGGGAGATTTTGCGTATCGAACGCGAGCAACTCGAGTGTTGTCTCGATCAGTCGCTCACGGCGAGGCGATAGCTTGGGTTCGAGCGGTTGGGAGTGTGGTGTCGTCATTGAGTGGCTGTGGAAAAAGACGGGTGGATGGCCTCAGCAGCTTCCGCCAGCACCGCAGGCGTCGCCGTACTGGATACCCGTTTCGCGGCTGATCGCCTCGTTGCACTGCATCAAAATCGAGTTGAATTGGAACGGTGTCGACTCCGTCCTGGCGACGGCGAGTTCCTCGCCGAGTGCGTGGGCGGCCTCGAGGACCGCTTGGTCGGCGTCCGCGTCCGCATCGGTAGCCACGCGCTCACTGTTCTGTTCATCAGCTTCCGTATCAGGAGAGCTCAACAGCACCCACCTCCGGTTGACTGGGCAAACTGGCGACCGATTGTGTCGCTGATGACACTGTCCGTTTCCTGTAACAACTCGATCAGCGCCGACTGGGCGGCCTGGTGGTGTTGAATCGTCTCGTTTTCTGCAAGCTCCCTCTGGAGTTCCTGTAACTCCGCCATGACCGACTGATCGAAGCTTCGTTGCATCTGCTGTTGTTTCGCTTGATACTCCCGAAGCAGCGCCATCGCGTCCGAGTCGTTTTGCAACCGCTCGTCGGCCTCCAGAAACTGCTGGTAGACTTCCGAATCGTTGAGTGCGTCGATGAACGTTCGAAGCGCCGTATTGACATCGGCCGTTTGGCCGCCGGCTGCTGCGTCGCTCATTGCTGGTTCACCACCGCTTTCTCCGAAACGGCCTCGAGGCCAGTGATGTCCGCACCAAAGGCGCGTAGTTCCGCCAAGCCGACGGGTTCTTCCTGTCGGAGCGGTGCGAGCATCATCGGGACGTCAAACCGGTCGCTGATCTCGCCGAGATAGCCCTGTTGTTGGGCTCGGCGGTTTGCGAAGAAGGCGTTATCGCCGTACTCCTCGGGAAGAAGGTAGTTGGCGACGACAAACGAGGTCTCGATATTGACCTGATCTGCGAGGTCCTCGGCGGCCCGATAGGCCTCCATCATCGGCGTAAACTCGGGGTACATAACGAACGCAAAGGAGCTTTTGTCCGGGTTCTGCATCGTCTCGATGACGGTGTCGTATTTGCCTTCCGTTTCGGGGGCCGCGCCTTTCGTCAGCGAGCCCAGATCCATGAACCCTTTCCAGTCCGATGGCAGTTCGAGCAGCCGCAGGGTGTGGCCCGTCGGCGCAGTGTCAAAGACCACGATATCGTAGCCATCTTCCTCGAAGTAGCTTACAAACTTCTCTAAGGCGGCCATCTCTTCGGCACACGGCGACTCGAGTTCCTCCTCGACGTTGGCAATCGCCGCCTCGACGTCCATCGCGGTGTCGTCCTTTTCGGCGTACATCTCGTGGACGTGATCCATAACCTGCGTGCGATACTCTTCTAAGGCTTTCTCCTGGTCGATCCGGGCTGCATGAAGATGCTCCTGACTCACTGAGGTTGGCTCGTGGCCGACCGGTTCGCCGAAGATATCCGCCAAGTGGGCGGCTGGGTCGGTCGTCACGACAAGCGTCTCGTAGCCGGCATCGGCGAGTTTGGTCGCCGTCGTTGAAGCGATTGTACTCTTGCCGACACCGCCTTTGCCGGTAAAGAAGAGATACCGGGTCTCCTCAACCGGCCGGAGCTCCGAAGCGAGGGCCGCAGAATCGGTCAGCGAGTCACGGTCGACCGAAACGGATGGGACGTCGGTTGCGCTTCCGACGTCGACGGTCGCCTCCGTTCCATCGTAGAGGACGCTGCCGACGTCAGCCAGCAACTCGAGACCGGCGATCTCGCCGGGTTGGAGCGGATAGGTTGCCATCGCCTCGGCGTCGAACTCGGTTTCTGCCCGTTCGATGGCCGACTGTTCGTCCTCGCGTTTACCAGTAAAGAAGGGGTCCTCACAGACCGATTCGGGGAGGTAGCCGTTGATAATGAGCAGCTGGGACTCGATGCCAAGGTCGCCCAGATCGGCCGTACTCCGCTCGATCTCGTCGAGTGAGGAGTCCTCCGGTTTGCCGACGAACGCAAACGACGTTTTATTGCCGTTCTGTAACGTCTCGATTGCCCGCTCGTACTGGACCTTTTTCTCTTCCATCGAGGCGGCCGGCCCGATACAGGTCGAGCCACCTTTCTCGAGTTCGGCGTTCCAGTCGGAGGGGAGTTCCATCAGTCGGATCGTGTGGCCCGTCGGGGCGGTATCGAAGACGACCACGTCGTATTCGGGGCTGTCCATGAAGTCGACGAAGTTGTCGAAGGCTGCAATCTCTTCGACACATGGACTGTTGAGCTGTTCTTCGACGGTTTTGATCTGTTCTTCACCCAGCAGTTCGCGCATTGGCTCGATTGTCTCCTGGCGGTAGTCTTCGGCGGCCTGATCGGGGTCGATCTCGATCGCAGAGAGGTTCTCAATGTCCTCGATGGCAGTGACTTCGTGGCAGATCTCCTGGCCGAAAATATCCGAGAGGTTCGGGGCTGGGTCGGTCGTGACCAACAGCGTGTTGTAGCCGTTGTCCGCGAGCCACGTCGCCGTCGCACAGCTGACGGTGCTCTTGCCGACGCCGCCTTTGCCGCTGAAAAAGACAAACTCGGTTTCCTCGCCACTCGGTTCAACAATCGTTCGGGCTGGAGTCTGTGTACTCATTTACTCAGCCTCCTGGGGCTGTGGACGGTCGGTGACCAGTTCCTTGAGATCATCATAGGAGAGGTAGTGGGATTTGGCGACGATCTCGTCGTCGACGACCGTAATCGGCAGGATTTCCGGACCGTTCTCCTGTACCAGGTCGTAAATCTGCTGATTTTCGAGAAACTCATCGATGTTATGCTGCATGTTCGCGCGTGAGACCTCGAGGTCTGTGACGGCGTCCTCGAGTTGGTCGAGGGCGGCACTGATCTCGACGAGTTCGTCGTCGGGATCGGGGCCACAGACGCCGGTTGAACAGCACATTGCTTCTTCGTAGAGGGTAAGGGTGCTCATGTGTATGTGTCGGTGTCGGTGTATGAACGAGTTCGGTTTTGTTCAACTGCGTTGTGTGCAGTACGCGATTGAATCGGTCGTAATAAGTCGATGCGGTCTTGCACTCAATTAAGCTAATGCTCAACTATAGCCATAAATCCTTCGATGAGTTAGCCGATAAAGCCATCAGTCGACCATGGCGTGGTAATCCTTTCATCATCACTCGTGCAGGTGGCCGTATGACAGCGTGAGGCGGGCGCACTCACGAGGACAAATGCGCTTTCGGTGTCGCCGTTTCGGATCTGCCGGGTCGCCTCCGGCGGAATCCAGACCGCATCACCGCTTTCCATCTCGACGGCCTCCTCGTCGATTACAACCGTCGCATGACCTGTAATCAGGATATAGATCTCCTCGTGGTCGTTCGCTTCGTGGTCATGGGGTTGATTTCGCCACTCGGGCTCACAGCGAACCATCGAGACGCCGACCTGCTTGCTCTCGAGTGGGTCACTAAGCGTATGCATCGCCCCGGAGATCGGTTCGATATCGGCGTAGTTGACCCGCGTGTACGTCGACATTAGTCCTCACACCCGTTCAGTTGGTTCCGTTCCATAGTGGAGAAATAGATGATCAAATACTAAATTGTTCTGCTCTACCTTTGTGGTGTTTATAGACAGACTATCCATAACACTTAATCCAGTTTCCGTTCAACTGTCCCTATGTCATCGACCGACCGGTTACAGCGATATCTCACCGACGAACAGGGCCACTGTGGCGACGAGACCCTTGCCAACCGGCTGGCCGAACTCGAGGCAGTTGACGCGGCTGCAGATGGGTCCGCACTCGAGACGGACGTGTCGCTCCTCTCAGCACTGGCCAACGAAACCCGTTACAAAATCGTTCGCCTCATCCACACGGCAGACGAGGAGCTCTGTGTCTGTGAGTTCGCACCGTTTCTGGACGTCAGTGACAGCGCAATCAGCCACGCCCTCTCACAACTCACCGAGGCGGGACTCCTCGAGCGCCGAAAGGATGGTAAATGGCGGAAGTATCGGACGACCGCTCAGGCGACGGCACTGCTGGTTGCCCTCGAGGGCTCGCGGTCGTTGTGAGGCGTGACAAACGTTTATTTGGGCAGACTCAGTTGCGTTAACTAACAACTATGGAAAAACCTGATGCCGAAAGCGAAAACGACGAAGAGCTGCCATCGGCAGCCGGACGAATCGAGCGCGAGTATCCTGAACTGTGGGATCGGTACACCGAATTGGGCAAAGCAAGCGCCGAGGCTGGCCCTATCGACGGCGAGACAAAACGGCTGGTGAAACTGGCCCAAGCCGTCGGCACCCAGTCTGAAGGGGCTGTCCACTCCCACACCCGCCGTGGACTCGAGGAGGGAATTCCCCCCGAGAAACTGAAACACGTCGCCCTGCTTGCGGTGACAACCCAAGGCTTTCCGGAAGCCGTTGCAGCGTTGACGTGGATCGAGGATGTGACGGATGATCGCGACTAGTCATCCCCATCATGAGTGAGGATATTCCAGCGGCCGTACAGAAGATTCAAGCGACGCTAGAGGCAGGGCGGTTCGTCTTCGGTGCGATACTGACAGCCGACGGCATCACACTTGTCGAACATGTCGACGAGGATCGACTCGAGGACGCCGATATGGTGGTGAGTTCGGCAGTCACGAGTATTAGTTCGGATCTCGTCCCGTACGTCGTTGATCACAGAGACGAGTACGACGACGACTTGACGCCGCCGGCGAGTGAGCTGCCACGGCTTCAATCGATTGAGAGCCTCGTCTCGGCGATTCCGGCAGCTCGAGCCTACTACCTAGTAGTCAAGACTGATGACAACGAGTGGCAGCGGATCAAAAACACCGTCTCTAAGTACTTCGATCCGGCTGACGAGATTCCCGATCCGGAAGCGGGGCGTTATCTGCTTTCAGCAGCCCTCGTCGACGAAGCGACCGACCGGATCGCCAGCCTGCCCTCGGATGTGGCCGGTGAGGATATCGAGTTAGTTAGCTGGTCGGGCTGAGGGGCTTCCAAAACCGCTTTCTCCCTCCTCCCCAGCCCAAGGTTATGGCCGTCGTCAACTGGAAACAGGCAACGGAGTGGAACAAGGGCTGGTCGCTGGCACTCGTCTTCGGACTGGCATCGATCCCGTGGACGTACGGCTTCGTCGCCGGCCTCGAGATTCCGCTCTGGCCGTCGTTTATTGCTTCGGCGACGTTTTACGCTGCCGGAAGCGGACTCAGCGCGTTGAAGCGGGCGTATGCCGCCAATCTGGCAGGTATTTTGTATGCGGCGGCGACGCTCCTCATCGTCAACAGCTTCTTTGACGGCGGCGTCCTCGCGCTGAGCATCGTCGTCGGTGCGTTCATGCTCATTGCCAGCCTCCACGAGTTCGTCCCGATTCTTTCGTTTACCCCAGGTGCCTTTTTCGGCTACGCGACGATGTTCAGCGTCAACGCCGCCGAAGCGACGGCCTTTGGCGTCCCCGGACTCGGCGGCGAGACGCTTGGGGCACTCGTCTCGATGCTCATCGGTGCCGTGATTGGACTCGGAACCGACGAGTTGAGTTCGGCCCTCGAGTAGCCGTACCGGCCGACCTATCATACTCGAGGATACATCACGGACAGTAAGTCGTGATATTGACGGTCAGTTGCCGCCACAGCCACCGCCATTGCCATTGCCATCTCCCATCTCGATTTGGGCGGGTTGCTCCGGCGCGGGAACGACCGGCGTCTCGGGATCATGTGGGTCAAGCCCGGCGACCGTCGCCCGGTTAACGGCTCCGATCTGGTTTGCCACGGCGTCCCGAAGTTCGTAGAAGTAGTCAGCAGCGGGTGTGCCCTGGAGCACCGTCACGGCTTTGTCAGCGTCACTGCCCGAGCGGATTTCGGGGTCGATCGGAATCTCCGCGAGCAGTGGAATATCGTACTCGCCAGCGACCTGTTTTCCGCCACCGCTACCGAAGATGTCATAGACGTCTCCCGAGTTCGGACACTCGAAGAAGCTCATGTTTTCGACGATCCCAAGCACCGGCGTGCCGCGGTCGTGGAACATCCGAATTCCCTTTCGAACGTCTTCGATGGCGATATCCTCGGGCGTGGTGACGACGACGGCGGCGGTTACCGGTACGCTCTGTAACAGCGTCAGCTGTTCGTCGCCGGTCCCCGGCGGCAGGTCGACCAGAAGATAGTCCAGTTCGCCCCAGCCGGTTTCCTCGATCAGTTCCGAGAGGATTTTATCGACCATCGGCCCCCGAAGCATGGCCGGGTCGGTGTCGTCCTCGGTGAGAAACGCCATGCTCATCAGTTTAATCCCGTCGGCCTCCGGCGGGATGATCTCTCCCTCTTCGGTCAGCCCCGGCTTGGCCTCGATTCCCATCATCGCCGGCACGTTCGGCCCGTAGATGTCGGCATCGAGCAGCCCGACGCGAGCGCCGGTCTGGGCGAGTGCGGTCGCCAGATTCGTCGCCACCGTCGTCTTCCCGACGCCGCCTTTGCCGGAGGCGACCGGAATGATGTTTCGAACCCGCGGCAACGGACTGTTCGGATCCTCCCAGGAGAGGCTAATCGCTAGCTCCGGCTCGAGGCCGAGGTCCTTACTCTCCTCCCGGATACGATCCCCCATCGCCTTCTCGTCGCTTGCGTAGGGGGCATTAAACGCGACCGAGACGTGTGCGACGCCGTCGTCGACGCGGATATCGTCGACGAGTCCGAGCGAGCAGATGTCCGAACCGAGGGCGGGATCCTCGACGGCTCGCAACCGTTCGCGGACCTGGTTCTCATCGACTGTCATGGATATCACCCTGTTCGATCACGGCCAGTATATTTTCGTCGGTAACGAGTCGGTCGAGCCGGTCTCGAAGCTGCCGTCCGTCGTTCTCGACGAACTGTTGGGTTTCCTCAGCCAACAACCGGTAGAACTCCGTCTCGGCATGCTCACGCATGTTGTCCGCAAGCTCCGAAACCCACCGACCGAGATGATTTACGAGGAAATCATACTGAGCTTCGAGATATATCTCGGCGGCTTCGATCTCGCCGGCGGCGAGCGCCTCGAGTTCGGTGTGGACGAGCAGGGAGAGGAACTCGAGTTCCGGCGAGACGTGGTCTGGCGGCTCCTCGAGGGCTATATCGACGCCTGCCTGCCGATACGTTGCCTGAACGGATTCACTCGAGGAGGTCATGACGCGCGTTTCGTCGTCGATGTAGACCGACTCGTAGGGCGGGGCAGCCAGTTCGAAGGGGCCGACGAACAGTTGTGCATGGTCGAGGGTGAGCGCCTGCCGGTCGGTCGCTGCCGATTTCAACGGGTCAATCGAAACGGCGACTTCGTCGTCGGCCGTTGCCTCGAGTGTCGAACGCCAGTGGTCGGGTGGGTGATAACAGTCGGCCAGCAGTTTGTACGTTGCTGCCCTTCGGTGTTCACCATGCAGGGAATCGTCAACGTCGGGTGGGCCTGTCATTGTCGTCTCAGTAGTCATAATTATGTCCTGTACGGTGTCCTCAGCGCTTTTCGATGGCGACCTGTACGTCGCCGTAGAAGACCGAACTCCCGCTGAGTCGATCGTACTCCGCGCCGATGACGAGGTTGTTGTGGCCACCCTTTGCTTTCTCGCCCATCTCTTCTGAGGCACGCTGGCCGTAGGCCCAGTGACCCTGGCCCCACTTTTTCGCGACTGTCCCCGGTCGAACACCTTCGAACAGCGCGGCAACGGTTTCGATCTCGCCGGCTGGCGAGCTAATGATGATCTCGTCGCCGTCTTCGATCCCGAGCTCGCTGGCATCCCGTGGGTTGATTTTCGCCACGTCAGTGTAGGGCACATCGCCGGGGTTGACATCCGCGTACTCGAGACTCCACCAGACGTTTGCCGACCGGCCTTCCCGGCCGAGCCGATCCTTGTGATCGACGAACTTCAGTGGGAACTCCTCGCTGTCGCCCATGTTGTAGGGCTCCTCATAGTGTGGGACGAACGCATCCGGCGCATCGGGGTCGTCAACCCGACCCAGGTAGTTACATACCTCGAGAACGGTGTCGATATCCGTATCGTGACGCTCTGCGTGGCCCTCGAGGGCGTTCTCGAGTGTCTCGCCGTCGAACTCGAAGACGCCGGAGTCCGTGTCGAACTCGCCGCCTTCGCTGGGCCAGCGGTTGCGGTACTCCCACTCCTCGGTGTGCCAGATACCGCGTTCGCGGAATTCGACCCAGTCGTCGAACTCCTCGCCGCCGGGCCAGTCGAACTCGTCTTCGCGGTACGCTGGATCCCAGATCGGCTGGGTGCGGAGTTTGATTGCGTTGCGCGAGAAGGCCTGGGCGCGAAGCTCACGGCTCTCGAAGTCGTCACCTGAAAACTCCTCTCGGAGCGTCTGGCCCGACTCGGGGTCGGGGTACTCCTCGTCGAAGAACTCGAGCATGTTCTCAAAGCCTCTGTCGGCGAGGGCTTCCGCGAGCAGGTACGGAATCTCCGTCTCGTCAGTCTTGCAGTCCCAGAGCCGACCGTTTTCGAGTACGTCCTGTGGGTCGTCCGGATCGTCGGCCATCACGGGCGTATGCAGATTGATCGTCCGTTGGCGTGCGCCGTCGCTTCTGAGCTGACCCCAACGTTCGAACTGGTGGTGGGTTGCCGGCAGGATGAGATCAGCGAACCAGGCGGTTTCGCTGGCGTGGGTCTCGATGGTCGCATGGAACGGGATTTTCGCCAGTGCGTCTTCCCAGCGTTTGCTTTCAGGATTCGAGAACGCGAAGTTGTTCCAGTACGAAAGCAAGACCTTGATCTCGTTTGGATCCTCATCGAGGATGCCATCGGCTGCGTTGTTGGTGACGACGCCGCCACCCGACTCGCCGTTGTTGAGTGCCGGGAACTCGAGTCGACCGCGTTGGTCGATGACCTCGTTATCGAGGCCCGCTTCGGCGACCTCATCGATGTAGTCGTCCGGTGCGGGCAGATCCTCGACACCACTGCTCGGTGCGTACAGCGTTCCGCCACGGTTACCGACCGAGCCGACCAGCCCGTTGAGTGCGTGGATCGCCATCGCCGTGTAGCTGCCTCGGACCTGCATTGCTGGGCCGCCACCCAGCCACGAGATTGCCCGCGGACCGGCCTCACCGAAGCCGATGGCGATGCGTTCGATCTGGTCGGCACTGACGCCAACCTCTTCGGCGGCCCACTCGGGATCTTTGTCGTACAGCTCTTCGTTCCACCAGGCGATGACTCCCTGGCTGTTTTCCGATTCCGAAAAGGGCGTCTCGTCTTCGTCAATCTGTTCGCCGGCTTCGAAGTGGTTCTCACCATCCTCGAACTCGCCGACGAACTCCTCGTCCCACAACCCCTCAGTGAGGATGACGTGAGCCATCGCCGAGGCGAGTGCACCATCGTAGCCGGGTTCGACTGGCAGCCACTCGTCCGATTTCGTCGCCGTCGAGGAGAGGCGTGGCTCGACAACGGCAACGGTCGCCCGGTCGAGCAGATCGCCGAACTCGTTCGAGTAGTGGGAGACCTGCCGGTTCGACGAGATGGGGTCGGCTCCCCAGGCGATGACGTAGTTGGTCTGTTGAACGTCGTACTGGCGGTAGGCCCACTCGCCTTCGGTGTACATCGGGCCGAACTTCTCGGCTTCCGCACAGATTGCGCTGTGGGAAATGTTGTTCGGCGAGCCGATAATCTGGGGCAGGTAGCTGTAGAGGATCGGCCGCAAGTAGGTGTAGCGACCACGCGTGACCATGAACTTCTCGGGCTCTTCGTTCTCTCGGAGTTCCATGATCTCCTCGGCCAGCATGTCGATGGCCTCCTCCCACGAGATGGGCTCGAACTGGGGGTCGACACCCTTGCCTTTCTCGGGGTTGGTCCGGCGCATCGGCTGGGTGATCCGATCCGGGTCGTACAGCTGCTGGATCCCGAGGTCCTGTCGTGGACAGTCGTGTTTGCCGTGGATCTCCGAATCCTCGTGGCCGCGGGTTCTGATTACGCGGCTCGTCCGGTCGTCGACCAAAATCTGTGCCGAACACCACGACGTACAGCCCGCACAGGTGCTTGGTTTGTACGTTCCGGTGTGGTCGACCAGGGCATCCCGGTAGTCGTCAGCCTGTGCGACCGACTGGAGGCTGGTCAGGCTGCCGCCGAGTCCGGCGGCGACCGCGCCGACCGCACTCACTTTCATAAAGTCTCTGCGTCCGAGCGGGAAGCCGAACCTCCCGCCGTCGTCGTCGGTAGTAGTATCTGGTTGACTCATTGTTAGTCACTCAATCCTGGTTCACCGTAGCCGGCTTCGTAGCTGCCGCCGTTGTAATCTCTGACGTACTTTACTTTCGGCTTCGTCCCTTCGTTCTCTTTGAGGACATCCTCGTTGTACTGCCCGAGGACTTCGTTGACCTTGCTGTCGGGATTGTTGAGATCCCCGAAGATCCGGGCCTCACAGGGACACTCCTCGACACAGCGTGGTAGTTCGCCTTCCTCGAGCCGGTGGACACAGAAGTTGCATTTCTCGACAACGCCTTTGTACCGGGTCGGGTGTTCGGTGTCGCTGGCCTCACGGTTCGGGTTGTAGTAGGCTGGCGCGTTGTCCTGTTCGACGCCGGCGCGTTCTTTGACCTCCTTTGGGGTCGCCGTCCCGTTTTCGATGGCTGCCTCGGTCGTCTCCCACGTCGGGTGTGGATCTTCCTTATTGAGGTAGATTTCGTCGTACGGGCAGTTTACCATACAGGCCTTACAGCCGATACACTTCTCATGGTCGTGCATCGTGATGTTGCCCGTTCCCTTGTAGAGTGCCTTCGTCGGACAGCCCTCCGCACACGGGGCGTCCTCACACTGGTTGCACAACGTCGGGGTGTACTCGTAGCTCACGTTGGGGAACTGCCCCTCCGTTTTGATGATCCGACTCGAGTAGGCCATCCCCTCCTGAAGGTTGTTTTCGGAGGCACAGCCCATATTACAGGCCGCACAGCCCGTACAGCGCTGGAGGTCGATCACCATACTCAGATCGACACCCTCGCCGTTGAGGTCCGCCTCCTCGAGTTCCTCGGTCATCTGGGCGTCGAGGGGTTGGCTCTCACTACTCATCGTCCTGTCCTCCATCGGTCACCGCATCGGTGTGTGTCATCGTATCATCCTCGTGGTGTGGGAGTTCGTTGAGGTCGAACAGCTCCCGACCGAACGTGTACAGCAGCGCGAACAGTGCCACGCCGGCGACGACGATGGCCAGCTCGGTTGCCGATGGCGCGTAGCTCGCAACGGGGAACTCGTGGAAATTGTCGGCGGTCATCGCGGCGACCTGCCCGCCAACGACGAACTCAAAGCGGCTGGCGAACATGCCGATGAGCACGAGTGCCGAGGCCGCAAAGACGCCGCCGACCGTTCGGGTTCTCGGATAGGCCATCAGCGCCATCGGAACCAGCAGTCCCAGCACCATGCCGACGCCGACCGACACCAACCCGGTGCCACCGAACAGCATTTCTTGATGTGCTAATGCGAGTGCGTCGTTGGTTGCAACGAGGCCGTAGACGTGCCGCAGTCCGGTCAACAACAACACGGCGGCGGCCATCACGCCGAGGTATTTGCCGAGCGTTTGGGTGAGTAGTTCCTCGCTGACGACCGCTCTGGTTTTCGCCGAGAACCTGCGCTCGAGAGCGGTGACAGCGGTGATCAGGGCGACACCTGAAGCCACTGCGGTCACCAGCAGGAAGACTGACGCGAACAGGCCGCCGTAGTAGGGTCGCGCTTCGGCGGTTCCGAAGATCGCTCCCAGCATCGCTCCCGCGAGAATCGGCGCGACCAGCGCGACGACCGCCACGGTCAACGAGAGCGTTTTCGGTGGATTCTCCACGCGGTCGATCAGGAGAAACTCCGCGGCTAACGCGGCGCCGTATATCGAGTAGAGCACGATCATCCACCACATCGGTGCGGCTGGGTTCGGCGACAACAGCATCTGTGGGATTGCACGGAACGGCTGTCCGAGTCCGGCCATGATCACCAGGCCACCGGCGGCTAACGTGATCAATGACAGGAAGATCCCGCGTTTGACCAGCGGATCGTATTTTTCCATGCCGAAGACGCTCGAGAGCGACGTGATACCGATACAGATGCCCGTGCTCAACAGCGCGAAGAACACGTACGTGGAGATGAGAATCCCCCACGGCACCTGGTCGGTGAGGCCGAGCGTGACCGTCCCCTGAATAAGGGTGTTGAACACCCCATACAGACCGATCAGCAGCCCAAGCCCGATTGCCGCCAGCCAGGCGTAGTAGCGCCGTCCGCTTGGGAGGTCCCCAAGGAAATCAGCCCCCATTTCCGTTAGTCGATTCATTGTCGGCTTCCTCCGTCAGTTACCTGCAGCCACTCAAAGACGAGCCGAGGGGGGCCGTCACAGCCCGGCATCGTCTCCACTGGGCCAGTACCGCCCGTCGTCTGGAACCATTGGGTGGAGTTCATACTCTGTTGTTCTGGTCCAACCCCGCTATCACTGTGTCAGGATAATTCAGTGTTTTAAATGGGGTATGATAGTCCACTCGAGGGTACGGTGATGCTACGGCGTGACTGTCGATGGCCAGTATACCTCACCGCCAAGCGTTCAGGGCCACCGAGAGCAGCCAACAACTCGTCTACCAATTCCCAGCACATGGGAGCGAGAGCCTCGATATATACTGCCTGTGGACAAATATCAACATGTCATGGCAGGAAATACACGTGAGCCGGCGGGCGACGGTGGGAGACGGCTTACCCACCGCCTGTACGCCGAGTTCGAAATTACACTCGCGAGGTCACTTTCCTGTCCACTCGGCTCCTTTGAGACCGAGGTGACCGACGTGCGCCACCAGCGTGTCGACGGGGAGTGCCATATTGACGCGACGGTTATCGACGACGGCAGCGAGGGCGTTCCCACCATTGTCCACGCCAAAAGCGCAGCTGACCCGAACTGCCACTGTGACGTCTTCCTCGAACACGACTGTCTCCCGCGGACCACCAGCATAAACGGTCGGACGGTGATCATCGAGACGTATCTTCCCGAGCGCGAGCGACTCACGGATCTGGTCGATGATCTCAAGACCGTCACGGCGGAGCTCTCACTGCGGCGGCTGATTCGTATCGACACCAGTGACAGTTCTGGCCGAAAGACGGTCACACTCGACTTACACCGCGTTACGGAAAAACAGCGGGAAGCCGCGTTGAAAGCCGTTGCTGCTGGCTACTACGAATTACCACGAGAGACCACCGTCGGGGAGCTTGCTGCCGACCTCGGGATTTCGAAATCGGCGATGTCCCAGCGGTTGACGGCCGTCGAATCGAAACTCGCAATTGCGGCGTTCAAAACGGCCCCATGAACTCTCGTACCCATGATTGCGTATGGCTCTCAACCGACCCGATACCATTTAAATTCCTGAACTATTGAGCCATAGCCCGACGGCGTCCGGGAGAGACTGAAAACATATGAGACAGGCATCGCGACCCACGCCGACAGCGTCAACCGACGAGGTGAGGTAGATGGACACTCCCTACACCTACGAAGTCGAGTACGATGTGCAGGGAGCCTGCCGAAGCGAGTACGAACAGTGGCTCGCCGACGACAGCCTCGAGTGGGTGAGCCACGACGCAGTCGCCGCCTTTAGCGTCCGATACAACAACAACGGCTTTTCGCCGGAGGTGAAGTTGTGTTTTGGGTTCCAGTCGCTGAAATCGTGGGCCACGTTCCTCAATAGCCCAGAACACAGGGCGACGACCGAGACGCTGCAGTCTGTCGTCACCTCACTCGACGGAACGCTTTGGGAACGGGGTGGAATCTCGCTTTTGCCACCCGATGCTGACGGCGGCAAACAGGCTTCAGCGGAGTGTCCGAACTCTCACGGACGGCCCACAGCGCGCGGGGAGAAATCGTAGAAGACGCAACCGATTATGACCGACACACCACAGATGAGTCCGACACGCCGTTCCCAGTCAGCAAGAAGCCAACGGAGGCCAAAGCAGCCACGCCATCCACTCCGACGCGGGTGTGTCGTGATCGTCTGGGCCGTTATTGCGACGTGGTTTGTCGCCACAGGGTTGGTTGCGCTCTGGTGGCTCATTCGCCCCGAGTTGTGGATTGGGGGCGTTCGAGCCCCCCTGAGCACCATGCTACTTGTCTGCCTCGGAGCAACCCTGTCGGTATTGGCGTACCGACCGGAACCCACTGCTGGACTTTACTCCCTGTGTGGTCTTTTCGTCCTCGGCTGGGGCCTCTACAATCTGAACGGGGTAGACGGACCGCTCGTCGGCGGCTATGGGTTCATCCTTCTAGGTGGGACAGTGATCGGTTTTGCGCTCTATCGCGTGGTCACAACACGCCAACGTAGTTGACAGCCAGCTACCGGTTGTTAGTCACCGTTACACAGTAGACGCAGGTGGTACCAACTCACTCGAGGCCGGTCGCCCGCCTCAGTGCCCGCCGTTTGAGAATCACCAGCGAGGTAAGGTAGCCAACGGTGAGAAGAAGGAAGCCGGCAACGGCAGCCTGCGGCGTCACCGTTCTGACGAGGGCGGCCTCGAGTCCAAGAGCCAGGGTGAGGCCGACGAGACCAACACTCCCGGTGGCCGTCGCGTGAGCGACAGCCGGCCGTCGGCTCGAGACGCCACTGCCCAGTTCCGCCCACATCGAGTGACCGTAACTGGCGACATCCCAGGCGACGATTCCACACACAATGAGGAGGACAATCACAGCTGAGTGGACCCCCTCGAAGGCGAGGAACACGCTCCCGGTAACGAGTGCGCCGGCAGTGAGTGCACCTCCAGCACCTCGTGTCGGGAGCATCCTGAGTGCGCCGGCCACCACAACGAGGAGGAGGATGGCCACGATGAGCCCCACGGCCCCACCGACTAGTAGCGTGCCGGTCGATGCCGCGGGTAGTGGGCTGATTCGAGCCGAAAGCACCGGCAGGAGCGAGCTAATCAGAAGCCCACCACCTGCTGCTGGCAGCCATTGGGCGGGCCAACTGTGACGAAACCGGGTGACTGCAGGGAGTGTCGACCCCAGCCAGCCAACCCAAAGGACCCCCATCCCCACGAGAATCACCGCGCGAAGGAGTCTCGAGGTGACGACCGCCGAAACCGGTCTCTCGAGGCCAGAAATCGACGCGGCAATACCGACTGTTACACCGACGCCAAGAGTGATCACCACACCAAGGGCCAGCCACAGCCATCGGCGGAGGGCCTCGAGTGTCCCTCGAACCCGCCGGCGAGTCGGGCGGGCGAGCAACTCGAGTGGGAGACGCGGGAGGACGAACAGTCCGCTTCCAAGCAGGAGGCTCGAGAGGACGGTCGTCGTTATCACCCCGAGGATGAGTCGGTCGGGGTCGGGAGCAAGCAGCCAGCCACCCGTCTCAAAAACGGCTGCGAACAGACGCATAACGAGCCCACTCCCGCGCCACGACTGAACGGGTGAGCTGAACAGTATCGCGGTGGCCACAATCGGGAGTGCCGTGAGCAGGGCGACGGGAACTGCTGACCGAACCGAACCGTTGCCGATTGCACCGGTGAGCGTCGCCGTCGCGCCGAAGCTAGCGAGACAAAGAGTGGGCACGAGAGCGGCCACCACCCATGCCCCTTCGGGTGTCGCCGGGTCGACGACGAGTCCGATGGCACCGCCGAGGGCCCCAGCCGCGAGGACAACGAGTACACCGCCAATCGCTCGCCCCCCCGGCGTCCGGCGTCTCGTCGCCATACAGAGTGCAGTAAGCAGGCCGCCGGTGACCGCCGCGAGCACCGCCGGCAGGAGGAGCCCAACGGCGAGTGCAGCCGTGAGCACGCCAGTTGCCGTCGCAAGGAGAGTCACGACTGCCGTGGCTGGCGTACTGCGCTCACCACCACCTCGAGTGTTAGGTCGAGTCATCACCGCCCACCTCGCTCGAGCGATTTCGAAAGCGGCGTCTCGGGGTCCCAATCGATAACCGGACAGCCGGCCTGACGCAGCCGGGTGAGACGTGCCTCGCGCCGAATCGACTCGAGACGAGCACCGACCGTCCGTTGAGTCGTGACGTCGGGGGCGAGGACGGTCAGTTCAGCACCGCGCCGACGCAGTCCTGTTGCTATTTCGACAGCGAACACCTCGAGGGCCGGCGTACAGAACACGAACTGCGTGTTCGAGGGCACCATCTCCTGGAGGTACTCGACGGTCCCCATTCCATCGGTTCTGAGAGGGGCCCGCTCGGCGGTCATCCCACTCGAGCGATCACTGTCCCTGACTCCGCTCGTGTTCGCGTCCGTGTTCGCGTTTGCATTTGCGTTCGCGGCAACCGTCTCACAGACCCGCGCAATTTTCCCGGTGTGCTCGGGACCCGTCCCCGGCTCGAGGTAGGCCGGCGGGCCGCGAAAGACGCCGGGGGTGGTAGCCTGGACGCCGAGGGCAGCGATGCCGACGCGGTGACCCGCATCAGCTAGCGCCGTCGTCATCACCAATCCGGCGTACGTTGATAACGTACTGCCGTCCGGTCGACCGGGAGCAGCCGCCGCACAGGCTTGCTCGCGCCCATCGATGATGACGACCACCGTCGCGGCTTCCTGCTCTCGAAACAGAATCGTTCCCAGTTCGCCCGTGCGAGCGTACCGTCGCCAGTCGATCCGACGCAACGGATCCCCGTGACGGTACTGTCGCGCCGAGTGAAACTCATAGCCGGGGCCGCCGGAGTCGGTTGCGATCGCTCCGACGTGTGGGATCGTTTCCCGTCGAATCGGTACGTCCTCAACTGGCACCGTACACTCGAGTGTTTCGACACCCGAAGCCGTTAGTTCGACCGTCTCGACGGCAGCCCCACTCAGACTCCGAACCCGGACCGCAACGGCATCGAAAGCGTAGGCCCCGAGTCGGGGCTGGAGCGTGTACTCGAGCGTCTGTGACTCACCCGCTCGAAGAGTCGTTGCCACCCGGTCCTCTCCGTCGATGACGGCCAAATCGCTCGGTACGCCTTCGATCAGTCGGAGATCCGGAATCGCCCTCGATCCCCGATTGGTGACGGTCACCTCGACGTGTACCGTTTCACCCGGGAGCGGCCGTTGTGGCGTAACCTGTCGATCAACGTTGAGAGCCGATTGCGGCTCTGGAACCGACGAAAGCGCGCCATAGCCAAGATACGTAAGGGGCACGATTGCTGCGAGAATCAGCGGTGGCGAGCCGGCTAAGACGCCGGCAGCGACCAACATGATCGAGGCGACAACGCCCGACTGCCACCGCGAGACGTTAGTCATCGGCGACACCGCCGTATACTTCGAGTTCCCCAAGCGTTCGCTCGAGGCGTCGTTCGAACGTCCGGCCGGGAAAGAGCCACGAGCGCAGGCGCTCCCAGAACGGGAGTGTCAGTTCCGGGGCGTCACTGAGAAAGGCGGCAGCTACCCGGTCGTCCGTCCACGCCCCCGCCCTGATGCGCTCGTGGGCGTCGGCCGTCGAATAGCCATGGGCCTGTTCGACCGCGAGAAGCGACGCGCGAAGCGCCGCTCGCACCGGCTCGGTTTCGGCAGTCCCCTGTCGATGGAGCGCCTCGGTGATCTCTTCGACCTGCCCGGTGGTCGAGTCGCCGACGATGTGGGTGGTCGTGCCGACAGGTGACTGCCGATCCGGCTCGAACGGCTCGGTCACATCCGTTGCCCCCGAGGCATACGCCCGCCAGCAGCCAAAGAGCGCCAAAATGGCGGCGAGAAGCCAGACCGTGTACTGTTGATCCAGTCGCCCTTCGAGGGCCGAAACTCGCTCTCGACCAACCGCTGGCAGTATCGACGGCTCGAAGATGAGAAGCGCTCCCACAACTAGCGAGCCGAGACAGATCACCCCGAGCACCGCCTCGACGGGACGCCTCACGGTCGATCACGCTCGCCATCGTCCGCACGCTCATGCTCACGCAGCGCCGAAACCGCCGCTTTGACCCGCTCTATGCGACTCTCAGTTGGACTCGAGCCGCCGTACTCGACCTCGCGGAAGGTCTTGACGATCGTCCGAACCGGCCGGCGTCGAAACCCACGTCGGAGTGCCGCCCGCTCGAGTTCGCCGGCGGTCATCGTCCGTGGATCCGTCGGGGAGACCAACCGGACGAACCGTGCCCACGCGGCCCGAAACGACGTTCCCTCGGTCGTCGTCGTGTCCGGCCGTTCCACATCGCAGTCGACTGTCTCCGATGCCGAGGCTGGAGGCCGGAGCCACGCCAGCAGCCATCGACGCAACCGGCGCGGATCGAGCGCAAAAAGCAGACCAATGGCGTGTGTCAACAGCACTCGTGGACGGTCGATGAGCAACTGTCCAGCCCGACGCACTCCGGCGACGAACGCCCCCCGGACCCACTCGCCGAACGCCTCGAGGCGGCGTGCAACCCGAAGAACCGCATCGACAGTCCGCGATCCAAGCGTCTGAATCGTTCGAAGAAATCGCCGAAACACGCCGCCAGTCCTCGCCAGCAGCGACCGAAGCCCGCCTCGAGTGACCCCCACCCGGCGGCCGACACCGACGAGCGCCGCGAGTATGCCAGCGACGCCGACACCAAGCAGGGTCGCGTTCCGATACAGCCCGCTCACCGTGGTTTCAGCCGTTCGACCATCGGCGTCGGTCACGCTTATTGTCGCTTCGTTGGCAATCGGCAACGGAACCGCCGCCGAGCCACCCGGCGTCTCCTCGACAACGACCGACTCATCGAGTGTGACCGTCGCCGACTCGACCGGCTCACCGCCCTCCCGTATCTCGAGGTCGACCGTCCGACCGGGTAACGGAACCCACGTCGTGACCTCGAGTGCGAGGCCTCGAACTGCGATGACGTTCTCGGCGCGGATCTCCCCGCGCTCGACGGCAACGGACACGTTCTCCGTGCCATCAGCGTCGGGCAACGTCACCGCTGCTTCGCCGTTGGCATCGGTCTGTCCCTGTGGCTCGCCATCAACGAGGACCTCGCCGTCGGGAATCGGAACGCCATCACCGACAGTCGCTCGGAGCGTGACCGTCTCGCCAGACTCACCCTCACTGGGGAGCTCGAGGTCGGTTTCGCCGTCGGTTTCGAAGGTCTGTTCGGAGCCACCGTTATCCTCGGCTGAGGCAACCGATTGCACTGCAGCCGTGGTAACACCCACCTGGCCAACCGACTGGACGCTTCCATCGGCGGGGGTGACTCCCACACGCAACTCGGTGGTGTATGGTACCGTACCAACCACCTCGCCGTCGCTGTTAGTCGTCCCAATCGACTCGCCGTTAAATGTAACCTCCGCCCCCGCAACTGGCTCCCCATCTTCGGTGACGATCACGGGGACCTCCGTTCCTGGAACGGCTGACTCGAGGAGGGAGATTTCGTATGGCGAGTGGTCGCCTCCGTCGGCGTCACCCTCGAGCGGTTCACCGTCGTCACTCTCGTCGCTTCCGTCAGTCTCGCCACTCGCTCCCTCACCATCTGCCTCGCCTATTTCGCTATCGCCCACATCACCGTCAGCCTCTCCACCCTCACCCTCGCCAATCTCGCCATCACCGTCAGCCTCTCCACCCTCACCCTCGCCAATCTCGCCATCACCGTCAGCCTCTCCACCCTCACCCTCGCTAATGTCGCTGTCGTCTCCGTCAGCCTCACCAACCCCACCATCCCCTACATCACCGTCAGCCTCACTAATTTCGCCGTCGTCTACGTCTCCGTCAGCCTCGCCAATTTCACCATCGCTTTCCTCACCGTTGGCATCCTCAATGTCACCCTCCCCAATTTCGCCATCGCCTCTGTCACCCTCCCCAATTTCGCCATCGCCTCTGTCACCCTCACCAATCTCGTTATCACTCACATCACCGTCAGCGTCTCCCATCTCACCATCGCTCACATCACCATCTGCTTCGCCACCCTCACCATCAGCACCCTCCATCTCACCATCGCCCACATCACCGTCAGCGTCGCTACCGTCAGCTCCTTGCTCACCCTCACCCACGTCCGCCGGTGAGCCATCGGCCCCCGGCTCACCGTCGGGACCAGGCTGCGCAGTATCAAACAATCCAAGACCGCCAATGGCTGGAATCGCCGCCGCTGCCAGTGCCAATCCCGCGATACTGAGGAGTACAACCAGTAGCTGCCCCCAGTCCGGAGCTGACGACCCATCGTCCGTGGTTGCGCTCATCGATATCAATCCCTCGGCGCTGTCGTACACCTAGTGGCGATGGCCTGAAATATACGCTTTGGCACGGTTCGCTCCTCGTGTACCGACCCCTCGAGCGTTAGTCGAACTTCTCGAGCAAGCGGTCGTAAAAGACGGCGTCGTCGTGATCGGCTGCAGTGGAATCACGCGCGTCGTCGGCGAGTTTCTCGACGATTAGTTCGGGTGTCGACCGTGCCAGATGGTCTTTCACTGGCGATCGGTTGACCGCCAACTCGCCGTCGACCAAGCCGACGGCCTCGATGCCGTCGACGGCCACCGGAATCGTCGCCATCTCGCGAATCTCCCCAGCAAGGTGGGAGACGAACACCGCCGTCGCCCCGTTTTCGGCGAGCGCTTCACAGATACCGGCGATGATCTTCGCCGACGCACCGGGTTCGGTGATGCTCTCGAGCTCGTCGACCAAGACTAGTGAGTTCTCGCCGCCGGTGGCGAGGGTGGCAAACTCCCGAACGGTCGACTCGAACGCCCCGGCATCGAGCGTCCCCTGGGTTTTGGCGTGATAGTGCAACGAATCAAACCGTCGCAGGCGGACGCGGTCGGCGGGGACGGGCAGCCCCATCTGGGCTAAAATAACAACGCTCGCGACGAGATCGAGCGTCGAGGTCTTCCCACCGCTGTTGACACCCGACAGCAGGGTGACCCCCGACACCGCATAGTCGACGGGATCGATCGCCTCGAGTGGCTCAGAGAGCAGCGGCGAGCGCCCACCCTCGATCTCGAAGCCAACGCCATCGGTTCCCTCGACGACTTCGGGCATCGTACACGCGAAATCCCGGGTGAACCGAGCGATCGCCAACTCGACATCAAGCTCGAGCGCCGCGCCGACAAGCTGGGTTGCCGCGACTCGGCGGCCAGCTAGCTCCGCGGCGAGTTCGCGCTTGAGTCGCGTGGCTCGGCGGTCTCTCGCTGCCGTGAGCTCCTCGCGCAACCGACCCAGTGCCGACTCATCGTGTTCGACCGGAAACGTCGGCTCCTCGCCGAAGACACGACGGGCGAGTTCGGCTTCACCGGACTCGAGTGTGAGTGCGTCGATGAGGTGATCGCGGGCGGCCGTGACCGCCTCGGCGTACTCCGCAGCCAGTTCACGAGAGAGCAGCGAGTCGACGCCGGCTCCCTGCTCGACCAGCGAGAGCAGGTCCGCTCCCTCGATCGTCACGTCCTGCTCGCGGATCGCCTCCCGTAACCGATCGTTGGCGACGCTCTCGGCCGTTCCCACTGCAGCGTCCAGGTCATCGACCGCAACCGAGAGCCGGTCGAGTTCGCTATCGCCGGCGACCGTCCCATCTTCGGCCAGCCGCTCGAGTCCCGACTCGAGGGCGTCAAGATCGATCTCGAGTGGCGTCCCCTCAGCCGTGGTAAGTTCGACACGACGCCCGACAGCAATGGCAGCCCGAATCGATTTTCGATTACGGGCAAAAAAGGCAAGCGGACGCTCGGGGACGACCAACGCAGGAGCCTCGAGTGCATCCGGTCGGACCTGGACATCACCCTCGAGATCGACGCCGGCAAACTGCTCATCAAGGGCGATGACGGTAGCATAGCCACGGGCGAGCTCCGCTAACCCGCGAGCGTCCTCGACGATTTCGACTGAAAGCTCGGGAATCGCCTCCCGCGCCTCGCTGTACCGTTCGGCATCGGTGGTCGCCAGACACCGCTCGCGAACCCGCACGTCTCCCGGCCGCTCGAGCGGACGGACACCGGCAAGCGCTTCCAGAACCGCCGTATCGGGATCTCGCTCGAGAGCTGCCGTGGCGAGTTCCTGTACCTCCTCGATCCGAGAGCGCTTGCTGCTCGGATAGAACGTCTCGAGACGTTGGGCGGCGTTTTCCGTGACAGTTCGCTCTTTCAACAACGCGAGTACCGCCCGATAGACCTCTCTGGCACGGTCGGTCGCCAGAAAGCCACCGGGATCGTCGTGTTCGCGCCGAATTGCCCCACGGGCGATGTGGGCCGCTCGTCCGTGGGTCACACCAGGCGCTCGCGCGAGCGTTGCCACATCGCCGCGCGAAAGCGCTAATTCGGGGTTCTCGAGTGTCTCGAGCGCCTGGGCGGTTTTTTCGCCCACGCCCGGAATCGACTCGAGGTCGGGTTCCAACTGTGACTCCATCGTCGGGCTATCCCGCCGAACCGAGAAAAACGTCCCGTCCGCGAGTTGGGAGTTCGCCGGTGTTGAGCACGAACGGGACGCCGCGATGTCGGAAATATTGATACCTCTGAAGAACAGAACGTAAAAAAGACGTGCCTGAAACGAAGCTCACGCGGCGAAGACTGCTTTCAGCTCTCGGAGCAGTTGGCCTTGTTGGCGGCACGTACGGAGTGATTCGGCTCCAACGTGAGCAGCCACCGATGTGTGAGACAGGCGGCTATGGGGTTGGTGGGTACGGAGAGGGTGGGTACGGCGAGTGTTGAGTATACGCTCTCCGTTTTTCACCGTCAGTCTTCATCACGAAGGTTCGTTACCGCCAGTAGATCAGTGAGGTGTTGTGTCTCGAAATCACTGTCTGCCACGATGAGTTCAGCACCGGTTGATTTCGCGGTCGCCGCGATTAGAATGTCTCGTGCAGCCATGCGCTCTCCGTCGACCATCAGTTGGTCCTGTATCCGTCCCGCTTCGAGGGCAATCTGCTCGTTTAGGTCGAGCGCTCGGACACCACCGAACTCCTGGCGGATCTTGATAACATCCGTGGTTCCCGAGCCAACGCCCCCATTGATAACCTCAAAGACGCAAAGTGAGGACGTGAGATAGGGCTGTCCCCGACTTTCAACATAATCGACGACCGCAGGGACGCCCTCGAGCATATCGATGATGGCTGAAGAATCGAGGAATGTCACCGCTCGAAACTCTCCCGAGAGCGCTTTACTGCCTCACGGGCACTGTTGGCCTGTTCCTCACTCCACGCACCGATGTTGATTGGTCTCTCGCTCTTCGCGAGCCGCTCGAGGAGTTCATCAAACGTCTCCTCTTCCTGTTTTAGGCTCTCTAGCAGCTGTTTCGTACCGTCTGAGACCCGTATGGACGTACTCATGTGTATACAGTCTGCATACACCGGTAATTATCTTTCGCCGAGGTGGCTCAAACGGAGTGAGAATCCAGAGCGCATGCCGGCAAAGCCCTTAGGCCGTTTGATGACGTACCTGCTCTATGGTACTCAAACAACTCCTCGGCTCGAGGGCGACACGCTCACTCACAGTCGTCTCGGTGCTCGTCGAAGCAAAACGGGCGTTCGAGGGTGGAAAACGAGTGCGAGCGGTGGCCCTCATCGCGATTGCGGCGCTCGCGTGGAAATGGACCGTTCTCGGGATGGCCGCCCAAGGTGTGGTCAAGTTGCTCCGGCGATAGGTTCACCGACGCGAGCCACTTCAGATCAGGCCGGTGATGAACGCCAGTCCCATTCCGATAAGAACGACGGCCGTAATCGTCGGAAGGTACGGCGTATACTTTTCCACGGTCTCACGGTGACTCTCATAGCCGGCGATCAACAGCAGCGTTGGCACGAGAATCGCGATGATCACCGCAATCGAGTAGATGAGCATCAACTCGAGGCAGAACTCCGTCCCGACGCAGATAGCCAGAATCTGGATGGGTTCTTCGTGGGCAAAGCCGAGTAAGAGTGCAGTCATCCCGAGGGCATAGAGGCCGCGTTCGGCGTGTTCCTCCCGTAGGTGTTGGTGACCGCCACCGCCGGGGAGTCGGCGTCGAAGGCGAGCGAGCGCGCCGGCCTCGTAGTCGTCGTGATGGTCGTGATGCTCGTGACCATGTCCGTCATGGTGTCCCACGTCGTGCTCGTGCCCGCCATCGTGGGCATGGGTGTGATCCTCGTGGGTGTGGGCTTCGTGGTCGTCGGGGTGTTCATGCCTGTGCCCGTCGTGGTATTCGTGTTCGTCGTGATGGTCATGACCATGTCCGTGTCCATGCGCTAACTCACCATGACCACCGTTACGATACTCATAGATACCGAGAAGAATCAACAGCGTCCCAGCAATATATCGCATCCACGGCCCCTCCGCAAATTCGGCAAATCGGCTAAACCAGAAGTACGCCAACACGAGGACGACGCTACTAATCAGGTGGCCAACACCCAAAATCAGCGCCGCTGCCGTCCCATAGAACCAGCGCCGCTGCCGATTGAGTGCGTAGGTCGCCGCAATCGGCCAGCCGTGATCCGGGAGGACCCCGTGGACGAATCCAATCAGGATCACGCCAGCAACGAGCCCGAGTTCCATACCTCTATTCCGCGGACGAGTACCTAAACCGGTTGTTATGACCACTCTCGGCCAATCGTAATACGGCTGTTAATCGTTGCTAATTTGCGGGGAAAGAGTGTGAACACCAGCAGGGAACCGCCGTCACTCGTCGTACTGATACTCGAGATCCGGATCGGAAACACCCTCCGTCCGCGAGCCAACCCAGGCCCCGAGTGCCAGCCCGTATACGAGATGTCCGGCGTGAAACAGCGCCAGTTCATCAGCCTCGAGGCGGGTTTTGAGCACCTCCTCGAGCATGACCTGAGAGCCAAATGCCGACAGCGCCATCCCGTACACCGAACCCCACACAATCCCTCGCTGTTCGGGTTCGATCGCCCGTTCAGCCGAAAGGAGGCTGAACAGTCCACCAAAGACGACACCAGCGCTCGTCCCATACAGAAGGTGCAACAGCAGGCCGATAACGGGATGATCACCGGGTTCGCCACCGGAGACGTACTGCGCCCAGAAGTTCGCTGACGGCGGCAACGACCGCATAATCGGCAGCCGAAACGCCGTCATGATCAGCGTCGCAACAAAGCCGGCCTGCAAGCCCCGAAGCGAGGCATCTACCACACCAACCCCTTGTGAGGCTTGCGATGATTCAGCACTCGAACTCGAGTATCGGTATCGCCATCGGTCGGACATAGGCCGGTCCTACCACGGACAAACGCTTAATCCCCGGGCGAGGAGAAACCGCAGCGAGGACGCTTAACGACAACGGGCTTTTGCCCACCGAGCCGAAACCCCCTTGTATGACCGGGAAACTCGAGGCCGCCCGCGCCGACCTCGAAAACCACGATGGCGTCCTGATCGCCTTTTCAGGCGGGGTCGACTCGAGTGTCGTCGCCGCACTCGCATACGATGCCCTCGGCGACCGTGCGATCGCCTGTACGGCAAAAAGTGAGACCCTCCCGGAGGCGGAGTTGGCCGATGCCAAACGGGTCGCTGACGAGATCGGCATCCGTCACGAAATCGTCTCCTTTTCCGAACTCGAAAGCGACGCATTCGTCGCAAACGGCGACGACCGCTGTTATCACTGCCGAACCATGCGCCTCGGGCGGATGCTCGAGACCGCTCGTACGTTCGGCATCGAAACCGTCTGTGACGGCACCAACGCCGATGACCCGAATGCGGGCCACCGACCCGGCTTACAGGCCGTCGAAGAGTTAGACATCTACTCACCGCTGCTCGCTCACGGGATCACGAAAGCCGAGGTTCGGGCGATCGCTGACCACTACAACCTGTCAGTCGCCGACAAGCCTGCCATGGCCTGTCTCTCCTCACGAATCCCAACCGGTCTCGAGGTCACCGAAGACCGCCTCACTCGCGTCGAACAGGCCGAAACCGTTCTCAGAACGTGGGGCTTCTCACAGTTTCGGGTGCGCGACCACGACGGCCTCGCCCGAATCGAGGTCGCCCCCGACGAACTCGAGGCCGCCCTCGACCGATCATTCATCGAAGCCGCCCGAGACACCCTCTCGGAGATCGGATTCGACCACGTCACCCTCGATTTACACGGCTATCGAACCGGCAGCGTCAGCCCAGACGACACAACACCGTCTCTCGAGACGGAGTATCCACGACCGACGTAGTACTGGGTTTGGAGTCAATGGCGAGTTGACTGCTTTCTACTGCCCAACTGTTCAGTTCCGAGTCATATACCTCCCTTGAAACTGGATAGGAGTTCGAAAATACCTCGGTTGTCCGGTAATATTGCTCGTTACGATACGAACGTAGGGGTTGGGCCCATACTAGCATCGATGTCAGATGACGTGCCGTCCGGGTGGCAACGAGACGAGCACCGGACGTATACCCCCGCAGGACACGACAAAGAGATGCAGTATGTTACTTTTCTTCATGACTCGGGCGATCTCCGGCTTCGAATCGCCCCAGCCTCACTTGACGGCGGCGACCAGCCAGGATACACGCTCAAAACCACAATCTATCCCGGCCTTGACTTTTCGGAATCGATGACGATTCGGCGCGTCCTCACGTTCGACCGGTGTCGAACGCTGACGATCCGATTTATGCAACTCTTTTCGGGCATGTACGACGGCCCCACCGACCTCGAGGATGCACTGGAGTATGCCGAGGCACGGACGCGGGCCTCGAAAGCGTACGATGCACCGTTGTACGCACCGGAGCCAGAAACGGATTCCTAACTGTCGGTCGAATCGCCACAGGTCGGGCTAGCCGGTGTCTCGAGCGTTCGCAGACAAGCCTCAGAACGCCTTATGACTCCTCATAGAAGTGTCTGAAAGCCTTGCCACTTATCAGAAAAGCGTCAGAAAGCCTCGTTAATCGTCAGAAGAGGCCGCAGACGCGCCGATAATCGTCTCCGTTGGCTGATTCCTTCGGCAAACAGATACCAGTTCTGTTTGCCATCGCCCATATACGGCGCTTCAAAATCCGTCTCCGCCGGCTCGCAGAACTCGATGAGCTGCTCGGTCCCGGCCGCCTCAACCCACTAGCGGAAAGACTGACCCTCGTCACGATGGGCGGCAAAGGCCTCGAGCAAGCTTTTGAGTGCTGCTGGCGCTTCGTCGGACGAAGCTCGCCGTCTTCACGCACGAACGGGCGAGTAAGCCACGCCGTCGGGGTCTGCCGTCTCGCTGACACCGCGTTGGCAGGCCAGTCCGTTGTTCACCGGGTGGTCTGCATCACCGCGGACGACATCGGGCCCATAGCCCGTATCGACCGGCCGTTTGACGTGCCCACAGCCGACGGCACACCGGACACAGGTCGTCTTAATTAGTTCGCCCATCGACGCACCTCTCGGGGGACCGATGCGTGCCAAAATACTTTACGAACGTTTGTAAACAGCACGTCCTTGGCGCACATTATTCATATATTCACTGCCGGAAACAACATTCTCGAGGGTTAAAACCGCAGCTGTTTAAAAGCACGAATATGGATACGAATATCCATCCATATGGCCACTGTACATACACATCCCAAGAATATAAGATCGGATATCGGTTTCAGCCGGCTGTAGACACGGACCTGACCGAACAGCTGTCAACCACACAACAAACGCGCCGATTCCCCGCCGTTGCTAGCCGCGCCCGGTCCACTTCAACAACAGCAACGTTCCTTCAAACAGCAGGATCATCGTAATCGCCACCAGGATGGGTGCCATAAACGTCGGGTCCATCGTAAACATAAACGATAGCCCTGCAAACGCCGCCCAGAAATAGTAGCGCTTTCGAGCCAGCCACGCCCGCGTCGTGACACCCATCATAATCGCGAGCATAATAAAGAGCGGAATCTGGAAGACAATCGCCAGAAAGCCAGTCAGCGTGAGCACGAGATTAAACGTCTCACCGAGGGCATACGCAATGTCGGCACTCCCCTCCGAATAGAACGTAAAGTAACGGAACAGAACGGGGAGGACAAGGAGGTACGAAAACACCATCCCGAAAGCCGCAAGCACGACGCTCGTGGGAACTGCTGCGAGGTAGTACTTGCGCTCGTGTGGATAGAGCCCCGGTTTCATAAACAGATATGTCTGGTAGACAAACATCGGCAACGCAACCAGAATGCCAAGCAACGCGGCAACTTTGATCCGTGTCAACCAGAGCTCGAGTGGGTGATACAGATGCGGCGGCGGCACCTCCGCAACCTCTCCAGGGAAGATATTGAACCAGATAAATTCGATTGCCTGAGAGGCACCCAATAGCCCAACGGCCGTCGCCGCCGAGCCGACGAGGACGACGACCGCAAGCCGGAGAATCATCTCCTCGATGTGGTCTGCCAGCGGCATCTCCTCGTCGTCCGGTGGTGTCGAGATACCCCCGATATCTGCATCGGGATCCGGATACGACTCCTCGTCAGCTTCCGACCGGTCGCCGACGTAGCCCTCACCGTCGGTGACAGGCTGGGGTGATTCCTCGGCCTCAGCAGTCTCTGCCGGCTCCGCAGCATCGCCAGCCTCTGCAGCATCCACCGACGCCTCTACAGGTTCTGCAGGGTCCTCGTGCTCACCGTCGGAGGCAGGCGATTCGCATCGCTCCTCGGGGTCGTCAGCCGCAGTCCCCTCGCCCGGCTCCTCAACCATCTACGGAATATAGGCCGGCGGGCAGTTATAGGCCTTTTTCTTGTGTTCACCCGATGGTAGGGCGTCGGGCCCACCGACCTGGAGCTATCGCCCCTACTCACGCAATTTCGGTACTCGAAAGGTTGATAACTGAAAATAAGCTACCTCAAGGCAGCTATGAGTTCTGTCGTCGACGAAGACACAGCGAAAACCATCACCACCGGCCGGGAGACCCTCGGCGCACTCTTCTCGAGCGCCCAGACCCATCTCCAGAAGGTGTTTATCGTGTTCGTCGTCGGCTTTATCGGTTCGTTCTACGCACTTCGAATCTGGATCTGGGACTTTCTCGAGGCGACAGCAAAAGCCGAAATGACCGAAGCCGTCGCCGCCTCGACGGATATCATTACCCGAACTCCCTTCGAGGTCATCCTCTTACAGGCGAAAATCGGCATGTTCATCGGCATCATTATCGCCCTGCCATACCTGCTATACCTCTCTCGAGACGCCCTCAAGAAACGAGGGGTGACCTCCGCCGTTCCGATTTCCAAACGGTATGCCGCCGGCTTCGGCCTCACTTCTTTTATCCTCTTTTGGGTCGGCATCGCCTACGCCTACGCCGTTTTCTTCCCCTATGCGTTTGGCTTCCTCGCCAGCAATGCCGTCAGCGCCGGCGTTAAACCCAGCTTCGGCATCACCGAATTTACGGAGTTTATCGCCTTGCTAACGCTCTCCTTTGGCCTTGCCGCCCAGCTCCCGCTGTTTATGTGCGTGCTGTCGTATACCGAAATCGTCCCCTACGAAACCTTCCGAGATAAGTGGCGTCACGCCATCATCGCGATCACCGCCTTTGGTGCGCTCTTCTCCCCGCCAGACCCATTTACGCTGGTCATGTGGGCGCTCCCGCTTGTCGGCCTCTACGTCTTCAGCCTCGGCCTCTCGAAAATCGTCACTAACATGCGCCGACAGGGAGCCGTCGAAACCCAGAGTGGAACCGGCTTCGTCAAGAAGCGGCTCCTCCAGTTTGGCGGCCTCATCGGCCTCATCTCCGCCGCCGGCGTTGCTTTCGTCACCCAAGGCGGCTTCGAATACCTCGAAACAACGCTCTACCCCTCGATTCCGGCCGCCGTCCGCCCCGAAGGCCCGAACACGCTCCAACAACTCGGCCTCGAGTACGGCCTCGCCGGTGACCTCGCTGCCGGCCTCGCTATCGGCCTCGGAATTGGCTTCCTTTTTTTGCTTGGCTACACCGTCAAAATCCTCCAAGATCCCGTCTACCCACGGGAATCCCAGATCCGAACTGGCGACCCCGAGGAGATCGACCTCGAGATTCTGGATGCCGACGCGATCGAGATGGCCCCGCCACAGGTCTTCCTTGCGATGGACGAAGACGAGATGATGGACGTCGCCCGCTCGGCGATGATGGACGACGACCGCGAGAAAGCCCAAGCTATCATCGACCGTTATGATACGCTGCATGCGACGCAGTCGGCCGATGAGGGCGATGTGGCTGAGGCTGGTGCCGAGACAGACGCGCAAGCCGCCGGTGGCACAGCCGAGGACGAGTCCGGCGGCTTTCTCTCGGGAACTGCCGCGGGCATGCTCGATCCGTTTACCGAAGAGGAGACAACCGAAGACGATATCGGCGGCTACGCCTACGACATTGCGTTCATCCTGAACAGTCTCACCTCCAAAGCGTTCCGAATCGTTATCGTTTTTATGCTCGTGATGGGCGGGACCTTCTTTTGGCTCTACCAGGGCGGACTGGGGCTCATCCTCGCCCAGTTCGTCGACCGCGTCCCCCAGGAGGTGCTCCTCGAGGTCGCCGATGGCAACGAAGCCGACCTGACGGAGATCGATCCAGAAAACACCGCCGAACTGGTGTCAGCACTCGACTTCGTGATCGCACTCCACCCCGTTGAGGTGCTGATCTTCGAGGTGAAAGTGAGTGTTATCGCTGCGATCATCGCAGTGCTACCGATGGTGCTGTACTACGCATGGCCAGCGATGAAAGAGCGCGGACTGGCCTACGGCGACCGCCGCGTCTTCGTCGTCTGGGGTGGCTCGCTGCTCGTCGGCTTCGCCGTCGGCACCTATCTCGGCTTCTTCTGGATTGCACCCGCGATTATCTCCTATCTTATATCCGATGCACTCGCCAACAGCATGATCGTCTCCTACCGCATCTCGAGTTTCTTCTGGCTCGTCATCCTCACGACGGTCGGGATTGGCTTCCTCGCAAACATTATCATGACGATGGCGCTCTTTCACGTCGGCGGCGTCGTCTCCTACCGGACGATGCTACGGCGCTGGCGACCGGTCGTCGTCGGTATCTTTGCGTTTGCCGCGGTTGCAACACCGAAGGGAATCCTGACGATGTTGATTATTGCGTTCCCGATTGCGATTACGTACATGCTCGGGCTGGGGCTGTTGTATGTCCTCACCGCCGGCGGGCGACTGTTCGACGGTGGCGGGGGAGCAGAGACACCGCCAGAGCCCGAAACACCGACAGCAACCGAATAACCGTCGACCGACGGTTTTAGGCTCTCTCTCACGAACGGGCCACCATGCCAAAGATTAGCGTCGAAATTCCACAGGAACTCCTCGACGATTTAGACGCCCACGTCGGTGATGACGGCAAGTTCGTCAACCGCAGCGACGCCGTTCGCTCATCGATCCGGAAAACGCTCGATATCTTAGACGAAATCGACGCCAGACACGACCGCCTCGAGGACGACGAGGAGTGAGCGGGGCAAAAAAGGACCGCTCACTCGCTGTCAATTCGTTGGGCAAACCCAAACCGTGGTTTCAGGTCATCAACACGCACAGTCACCGTCTCACCGACCTCCGTGCCGGGAACGAACAGCCGATAGCCTTCGACGGAAGCAATTCCATCTCCCTCGCTCCCGATATCGACGATCTCGACCTCGAGTTCCTCATCCTCCTCAACTGGGGAGGTGATCCGCCCTTTCGCAATGAGGTAGACCTCCGAGGACTCCTTGCGGGAGGCTTTCGGACTCGTCGCCCGGACGTACTGAAACTCCTCGCCCATCTCCGCTCGGAAGGCATCGACGTCGGGCCCTTCGAATACTTTGACGATGAAATCCCCGCCAGTGTCGAGCAACTCGAGGGCCGTCTCGTAGGCCTGTCGGGCCAGATGCAGCGAGCGGGCTTGGTCTAATGAGTACTCGCCGCTCATGTTCGGTGCCATATCCGAGAGGACGACGTCGACCTCGTCTCCGGCTGTTTTCCGAACGCGGTCACGGGTTCGGTCGTCGGTCATGTCACCCCGAATCGTCTCCACCCATTCCTGTTCGACATCTTTGATCCGCTGGAGGTCGACGCCAATCACCGTTCCCTGTGGGCCGACTCGTTCGGCAGCCACCTGTAGCCAGCCGCCGGGGGCCGCCCCAAGGTCGACGACCGTATCGCCCGTCGAGATGACGTTCTCGAGTTCATCAAGCTGTTTGAGTTTGTAGGCCGCCCTCGAGCGGTAACCCTCCTGTTTCGATTTGTTGTAGTACATATCGCGCCGCGTCATGGCTCGCTCACCGGGCATTGAGGGATGTGCCGGTCTCGAGGCGTTTTTTGGTTCATATGCCGTCTGAGGCGGTCAACCCGGAAAGGTACATCGGATGTAAACCGGGTGTGGCTCTGCTCACACCTCGGTCACCGGAGACGAGAAGCTCTTGGGCACCACTACCACTATGTTTGTCACACCAATTCGGTCAGTGTGTTCACCGCAACAGTGCGTGCAGAGACGCGTGCTGACGCACTCAGACCAGTCGGTGTGTTCGCTGGGGAGCGTTGGCTTAGATTCGAGGAAGCTGGGTTCGGATTCGGGTTCTGACGTTCTCGAAGATTGGGCTCCTACCGCGTCTCCAAACCCGTCTCCTGTCGGGAGATAACGGATGGCTTTTTATGCCGACCGTTCGTACCCAGATACATATGTTCAAGGCCATCGTGAGCGCAGAAACGCTCTCCAGCACACTGGATTCGGTGAGCGTGCTGGTCGACGAGTGTAAGATTCACCTCGAGGAGGAGGGCCTCCAGATTCGGGCCGTCGACCCGGCCAATGTCGGGATGGTCGACCTCTCACTCGACATCTCGGCGTTTGAATCCTACGAGGCCGATGGCGGGATCATCGGCGTCGACCTCTCCCGACTCGAGGATATTGCTGGCATGGCCGAATCCGGCCAGCTCATCCAGCTCGAACTCGACGAAGAGACCCGCAAACTCCACATCCAAATCGACGGGTTAGAGTACACCCTCGCACTCATCGACCCCGACTCCATCCGACAGGAGCCGGACATTCCCGATCTCGACCTCCCCGCCGAAATCGTCCTCGAGGGCAAGGATATCAACCGCTCGGTGAAGGCAGCCGACATGGTTTCTGACCACATTGCCCTCGGTATCGACGAGGGCGGCGAATTCTTTTATGTGAGCGCCGAAGGCGACACCGACGACGTCCACCTCGAGTTAACCGAAGCCGACCTGATCGACCTCCAACTTGGCCCTGCTCACTCGCTGTTCTCACTTGATTACCTGAAAGACATGAACAAAGCAATCCCCGGCACCGCCGAAGTCACTCTCGAACTCGGCGAGGAGTTCCCAATCAAGATTCACTACAGCTTTGCTGAAGGCCAAGGCTCCGTCACCTACATGCTGGCGCCACGGATCCAAAGCGACTGAGACTGCACTAGCCTCTCATTTTTCCACGCTCGAGCGCCTGACGAACGACATTTTGACAAAATTCCAATAAGCGTTCCTCTTTCGACGCAACTCCGACAGCTATCAGTCCGGAGACTCAACTGGCTTCCCGTCTTCTGTCGGCGGCGCGATCGAATCGACATACGCCTCGAGCGACGGTTCGTCTACACGCACCTCAACGACGATATCGCCAAGTTCGCCGGGGTCGCCAACTGAGAAATTGATGCGTCCCTCAAAGGCTGCACCCTTCTTCAGAGCGAAGGCAAACAGGTTCCCCTCCTGATTTTCAAAAAACTCACCGCGAGCGGTGTCGAGAATCTCTTGCCGGTGAAGGAGTTCCGAAACGTGCTCGAGTGAGTGAGTCGTCGCGACAATCGCTCCCGGTCGTTCGTCCAATTCCGCGTTCGGGAAGATGTTGGTGATCGAATCGGCAACACGGCTCGTTACTTCCGTATCGGCAACTGGCGCAGTGATCGTCACGTCAATGCGGTAGATCGTAGTCATTGGTGGCCCGTTTCGGTCTCCGGTAGCTTCGTCTCGATACCCGCCTCGGTGAGCAGCGCGCGAATCCGTCTGTGAAACGCCTCGAGCGGTCCATCGTTTTCGACCACCACGTCGGCTCGCTCCATTGCTTCCCCCATCCCGAAGCCGAGTTCGCGTTCGTCACGAGCCTCGAGGCTTTCGCCACCGTCGGCTTCGCTTGCGTCACGGCCACGGGTGTCGACGCGCGTTGCTCTCGCCTCGAACGGCGCTTCGATGCTCACGAGCGTAAATCGATCGCCGAACGCCGCCTCGAAGACGTCGACCTCCGTATCCGAGCGGATGCCGTCGATAAGGACGGCCTCGTGTTCGGTCAGTCGGTCTTCGATCATCGGTAACGACCGTTCGGCGATTGCCGTTGGCCCGTTTTCTTCACGGAGCGCTTTGGCAACCGTCCCGTGATCTTTCGTCGGATCGAGCCCTCTGTCGGCGGTCGCCTGGCGAACCACATCGCCCATCGTCACCACCGGAATCCCAGCCTCGCGTGCAACTGTCGCGGCTTCGCCTTTTCCGCTGCCGGGCAGGCCAACGGTTCCGATAACGTCCATTAGCCGCAGGTAGATGCGACGCGAGTATAAGCGCTGTGTCTCCTCGCCGGTTGGGATTACGCTGTAGCCAGTTTCATCGCCTCGGCTTTCGTGTCGGCAATCTTCGTCTCGACGCCGGGAATGTCGCCCACCTGACTCGCCAACGCTCGCTTTTTGATGCCATCGGAAACGAGAATCCACGTCCGGATATCGAACGCTTTGCCCGCTTCCGCCGCCTCCTTCGCCCGGCTAAAGACGTCCGTGTTCATCGGCGACTCCATTTGCAATACCGAAATATGCGTATCAACCTGTGGTTGGACGGCAATTTCCTCAAAGCGTTCGTTGACGGCGGCAAACACCTCGTCCTCGAGTGGCATATCGGCCGGAAAATCTGCAATAACGGCATTTTCCTCGACATACAGAACGTCTGCAACATCAACAGTTTTTGTCATTGTTCATCACTGCGACCGACGCGAAATAGTAGTATTGGCTAACTACCATACTCACAGCGAGAGCCGGGTGACGGTGGCGTTATGTTCAGTGGGTGTCTTGAGCCGACTATGACCCAACGGTCGCTGTTCGTTCGGGCGATCTGGTTTGTTTTCGTCGGCTGGTGGCTCACCCCCATCGTCGTCAATCTCGCGTGGTTCCTGAACGCGACGATTATTTTCCTCCCGATTGGGATCAAACTGATCAATCTCGTGCCAACCGTGTTAACGCTGAAGGAGCCTCGAGGACTGACCATGTCCGAAAGCGGACGCGGCCAGCCGTCGTTGCTGGTTCGCGCCCTCTGGTTTGTGCTCATCGGCTGGTGGTTCAGCTTTCTTTGGGCAAACCTCGCGGTGTTGTTCGCCCTTACGATTATTGGGTTGCCAGTCACCCTCTGGATGGCCGACCGGTTGCCCTACGTCACCTCGTTATACCGTTTTCACGGTTGACGGCCGACGTAAATTCCAACCGCTTATGCCGATTGACCGATGACCGATACTCGAGGGCACGTAGCTCAGTCTGGATAGAGCGTCGGACTTCTAATCCGACGGTCGTGGGTTCGAATCCCATCGTGCCCGTACAGCAATGTCGCGAACGAAGGTGAGCGGCTGCTGTCAGAAGAGATGGGTTCGAAGTAGACCGAGGCTCTGCGCTCCGCGCCGGTTCTCGGGCGTAGTTCGAATCCCATCGTGCCCATGCGAGAACAGTCGTTTTTGATTGATTATCTCAACGCTGAGCCTGCAGCCCGGGAGTTTCTCGAGGAAAATGAAACAAAGCCGTTTTTCACACCAACGCTCGCGCTGTTCGAAGCCTACCGGGGCGGAGCCAGAACCACCGGTTGGGACGGCGTCGAAACAATCTCACGTCCCCGCGAGTGAATTGGGCCGGTACCAGTGATTGCGAGCGCGACTCGAGAGGGAGGCATTGAGAGCTTTCTGGTCGAACGAGCAGACGGGTATCATCAATAGGCGATCCCACAGAACGCCTATTGACCTACCGGCTGAATTGGGAGCCATGTCGAAGACGCCACCGAGTCACATTCACACGGCTCCCCGAACGACAGTGGCACAGAATCAGGGGCCGTTTCGAATCCATTTCAACTTCCCCGGTCGAACGCTCCCGGATCACGAGGATCACGGCTATGGACCGCTGGCGACGGTCGTCGAGTCGTTTCTGGACCCCGGAACGGTGATTCCGATGCACCAACACCGCAACGAAGAAATCATCTCGTGGGTGCCAGCGGGCGTGATGCGACACGATGACCGCCAGGGAAACAAGCTGGTCACTGACGCTGACCACCTCATGGTGATGAACGCCGGCAGCGGGTTCTGGCACGCCGAAACAACCCACGACAGCGACCCACCGCTACGGATGCTCCAGATTTTCGTCCGCCCACACAGCCTCGAGTTGCCACCCAATATCCAACACGGACCGATTCCTGACTCGAGTGCCGGCCAGTGGCGATTGCTGTTCGGCCCCGAAGACGGCGACGCACCGCTGTGGGTTCGAAACGATGTGCACTTCTTTGACTGTCGGCTTGCAGCCGGTAACGAAGTTGCGCTGCCGTCGCATCCCGATTGGGATACCTATCTGTACGTGTTCGAGGGAGCGGTGACGGCCGGTGATGAGACGGTTGGCTATACCGAAAGTGCACTTGTGACGGACGATCCGGGTTCGGTCCCTGTGAGGGCCACCGAGGACTCACTTCTCGTGGCATTTTGTATCAATCCCGAGGCGCCGATTACTCGACAGGGGACGATTGGGCGGTAGCGGCGTGCCGCGGCGAGCAGTGTGCTGAGACCCTCAAAATAATCTCGAGGTTTCCACTCGAGGTGCTAAACAAGTTACCGAACGACGGTCACTGGCACAGCCGCCCGTCGAACCACTTTCTCGGCGACACTTCCCAACAGTACGCGGGAGACGCCCTTTCGGCCGTGATTCCCGATGATGATGTGTTCGATTTCGTTCTCGGGATCCTCAGCAAAGTCAACGATCTCTCGAGCAGGATTGCCAACGGCGATTTCGGTTTCGAAGGTGCCGTCGTCGGCGAGGTCGGCGATGGCGTCGAACTGTGCTTCCGGTGGTCGTTGGTCGCGTTCGGCTAAGAGTTCGCGGGCGAGTTCGAGACCAGCACCGGTCGAACCGCCGGCGAGTTCAACGACTCGAAGGAAGACCAGTTCTTCTTCGGGGTGTTCGGCGAAGGCGTATTTTGCGGCCTTCTGTGCGGGTTCGGAGCCGTCGTAGGCGACGAGAACTGCCATAGGTGGGTGTAATCGGTGGGGGTGGATAAAGTGACGTGCTTAGGGACGAAGAGTCTCGAGTCGGAGGACCCAAACCGATTCATCCAAGGCGGTTGTTCTAGTGTATATGAACAAACCGACTGAAGAGATGGTGCCGCCGATCAGTCGACGGTCGACACTCGGGATGTTTGGCGCGGTTGCCAGTCGGTGGTGGGAGTCAGACGATTGAGAGTGGCTGAGAGCCGAGGTTGTTTGGCAGTTCAATTTCGTATTGAGAGACAGTCACCTCGAGTTGATACTCGAGGTTTCCGGCTGCTGGGAGGAGAAACGAGGATAAAAGTACCGGCAGTACCGACTGGCAGGTATGACACGCGGGCCGCCATCAAAACGGACACCGACCAGACGAGCGGTACTCGCTACCGGGGCGACAGCGGTTGCAGCAGGAGCAACCGCTGGGGCGGCGAGTGCCCAGGTTGAAGAAGACGACTTCAACGAGTGGATGAGTGACGTGCCGAACTACGAGGAGGTTGAAGATCACACCGGCGAAGAGACTGTCGAGGTAACGGTTGGAGCGGGAGACGATGGCCTCCTCTTTGAGCCAGCAGCGATTCGCGTTGATCCGGAGACGACCGTCAACTGGGTGTGGACCGGCGAGGGTGGCGATCACAACGTTGCCGCCGAAGACGAATCCTTCGAGAGCGAACTGACCAGCGAGGAGGGCTACGAGTTCGACCACCTGTTCGAGGAAGAGGGTATTTTCACTTACGGCTGTGATCCGCACATTGCGAACGGGATGAAGGGCGCGGTCGTCGTCGGTGATATCGAACTCGGCGGTAGTAGCACAACCATCCCACTGATTCCCGGCATCGTCGCAATCATTGGGATTATGACAATTGTGACGGCGGCAATCGCCAAATGGACGCGAACCCGGAGGGATATCGCCCAGCGGCGCTAACTAGGAGACCATAACTCGAGAAGGGCTGATGCGTCTCGATTACGCTTCAAAACCGTTCTCGAAGACGAACGTTCCGTTTCGTTGAATTACCTCGTCGTCGAGTTCGATCCGTGAGTCCTCGCTCATATCGACGATCATGTCCACGTGGACGGCCGAATCGTTTCGCTCGTTGCCCGCAGCGACGTTTTCTGCATACGCCATGCCGATGGCCATATGGACCGTATCACCCATCTTCTCATCAAAGAGCATATTGTAGGTGAACTGGTCAATATCCCGGTTCATTCCAATACCCAACTCCCCAAGTCGGCGGGCACCGGGGTCGGTCTCGAGGATTTCGGTGAGTGCCGCTTCGTTCTTCGACGCTCGATGGGAAACGACCTCGCCGTTGTCGAAGGTGAGTGCGGCGTCGGTGATCTCCCGACCCTGGTGATACAGCGGCATATCAAAGAGGACCTCGCCGTCGACGGTCTCAGGAATCGGGGCGGTAAAGGCCTCGCCGCCGGGGAGGTTGTGCTTACCGTAATCGTTAATCGGGATGTTGTCACCGATTGTCATAGAAATATCGGTGGCCTCACCGCTGACAATCCGGACCTCCTCGGCATCCTCGAGTAACTCGACTAACTGCGCTTGGTGGGCTCGCTGGGCATCCCAGTCTTTGGTGATGGCGTCCCAGACGAAGTTCTCATAGCCTTCGGTACTCATCTGGGCGAGTTGGGCGTTTGCGGGTGCGGGAAACTGGGTGAGACACCAGCGTGTCGAGAGGCGTTCGTTTCGAATCGGCTGGTGGGCCTGGTTGTAGGCGGCACTGACTGCGGGGTCGACATCGCTGGTTTCGGTGGCGTTGTCGCCGGCACGGATGGCGATGTAGACGTCAGTTGCCTCAATGAGGGCCTGTTCGTGTGCGGGCGTCTCGAACTCGTGGTCAGCGTCGGCGTTGGCGTGGGCGCGAAGGTACGCCCGCCGATTTCGACTCCCGGTCCGCTGACTCGTTGTCAATGGGTGGGCTCCGATATCACCGATTACCTCGTGAAGGGCGACAACGAGGTCTTCGGCGACAGGATGGGCGTCGATAACGACGGTATCTCCCGGCTGCAAATCAACGGAGTGAGTTGCGATGATCTCGGCATGTTCACGAATGCGTGGGTCCATAGCGTGAGTGTGTGTCACGGGAAGCATACTCCTTTCGGAGCCTCGGTCTCAGAGCCGACACTCGAGGTCACCACTGTCTCGAGTCCGCTACTGAAACCGGCGACTGCCGGGTCGGCGTTTTTCAATCCACTCCGCAAACGGGCGACCATGAGTTGGCTCTCGAGTCACAACGCGACAGTCGCCGGTGGCATCCTCGAAATTGTCACTGAGGCGATTTCGTTCCTCGGCGGAGCGATTGCGGAGGCGATTGAACCGGCGTGGATCATCGCGATTGTGCTCGTTGCACTCGCCTGGTACGGCTCGAAACTGGTCGCCGACCGGCTCCGACCGCAACTCGAGGCGCAGGTGCTTCGGCCGAGTGTGACCAATGCGGCGCTGTTGACTGCCCGTGTGCTCGTGGTTGTTGTCTCGTTGATCCCAATCGCCGGGCTGATTGGCTTTCGACCGCGGAATATTCTGCTTTCGGTGACGGTCCTTTCGGTCGTCGCTGGGGTGATTCTCGCACCGGTTGCCCAAAGCTACATCAGCGGCTTTTTTGTCGTCTTGAATCGGCCCTATGAGGTCGGCGACATGATCGAACTCGTCGACGAGGAAACCCGGGGATACGTTGAGGATATCACCCTTCGATATACCAAAATATTCACCCTCGAGAACACCTTTCTCGTTATTCCGAACGAGACGATTCGCGAGCGGGATGTCTGTAATCTCTCAGCTGAAGACGAACGACGTCGACTCTCGGTGCTGGTTGAAGTTACCTACGAAGGTGACCTCGAATCGGCCTGTACCCTCCTTGAGGACTGTGCCCGGGAGGTTGAGGGCGTCATCACTGGCGGCCCGGATATTCGCGTGGGGAGTTCGCGCTATTCGGCCAAGCCAAAGACCTTCGTCCGGGAGTTTGCAGCCGACGGAATCGTGCTCGATCTTCGCTTCTGGGTCAGCCAGCCGTATCAGACAATTGGTGTTCAATCAGGGGTGTATCGGAGCATCTGGCGTGACTTACAGGATCCGGCGGTGAACGTCGAGGTCGCCTATCCACACACGCATTTGGTTTTCGATGAGACCAGCGGGCGTGCCCGAGCCCACACCCAAGGTCAGGTATCGGTGGATCTCGAGGATGATGGCACCACCGGACACGCCGGTTCGAGCGGCGAGCGTCGGACAGACCGAAACCACACGCGAGAGTGGCGGGGCTACGTCGGGAGCTAACTAGCGACCCCGTCCTTCCATCCCGTCACGGAACTCGAGAATCGTGCGCCGGAGCATGAGGTAAAAAAAGAAGATGACGGCTAACAGGATGGCGACAATGACGATAATGACGGGATCGTCGGGAAGGAACCCAAGCATGTTCCGCCGGTATGTGGGCTATGTGGAAAATCGTTTCGACGTTGTACAGCCAGTGGGCCCGTAGCTACAATGATTTTTTGAGTCTCCGATGCGTTCTTGACTCATCACCCCCTCGATTCCAGTGGGCACTGCCCCTGGAGGTCCCCGCTGATGCCCCCGAGCAACTGTCCCGGCGGCTTCTCACTCGAGGGGAAGTGACTGTTTTGTACAGATCGTTCCGTCGAGATCGTGCAGTCGTGCCTCAAAGGTCCCAGCCTCGGCATCGACGACGACAGTCCCATAGCCGGCTCGGTTGCCCCGTGGCTGGGCGTGGCTCCCAGGATTCAGCAAGAGAAGTCCGTCGGTGGTCTCGAGTGTCGGCCGATGGGTGTGGCCGGAGACGACGATGTCAGCGTCCTGTGACTGGCCAAAGATGGCAAGTTCGGTCGCCCCACCGTGACGACGGTGGGTGAGGGCAATCTGCAGGCCGTCGTGTTCGATCAGCCGCGATTCAGGAAGGGCGGCTCGAACCCCAGTGTTGTCGGCGTTGCCACAGACCGGATACAACGTCTGACTCTCGCGTCTGAACGCCTCAAGAGCCGTCTGACTCGTAAAGTCACCGGCGTGGACGATCGCATCGGCCGTTCGAACGGTCTCGAGGGGCGCACCCGTGAGTTTATGCCCCTCGTAGCTGTGTGTGTCGGAGAAAATCCCGATCATACCTTGCGTTCGACGCCAGACCGTACAGGCGTTTCGACTACTCCCTATAGCTCAGGCTGGGAGCCATCTGCGCTCTCGGCTGTATGTATCGCAACGACTGTCGACCCCGGCAGGTGGTCGTACTGCACCGCCGATACCTCCGTCTCCTCGAGGTTGATGGTCGATTCGAGCCGTTCGGCGTCTCCGTCGTTGAGCACGCCAACGGCGACCTCAGTCGGGCTGGCACCCGGTGGAAGCCCGGCTGGATCGTAATCCAACGTAATCTCGAGTGCCTCAAGCCCCACAATCGTCTCGAGACCGACGAGTTCGACGGGCTTCGAAAGGGCATCCGGCGGTCGCGTCACATCGCTTTCAGCGACGCTGACCTCGCCACTCTCTGCGACGATTGAGACGCTGGCAACAGTCCGCTTGAGTGTGGCCTCGTGTGCGTCTTCCGTATCGTAGCCAGGTATTGGCATGATTATGGATTGACAGTCGAGATATGTAGGGATATCGTTCGCAGTCGCCAGTTGTGACAGTCTGCGAACGACACTCACTCGGTCGGAGACTAGCGCTGTGGAAGGGAGATCCGAACCTCGGTTCCGCGGGACTCACAGTCATGAACCGAAACGGTTCCATTGGCTCGAGTGATGATCCAGTGGACGAGCCACAGTCCAAGGCCACTGCCATGAAACAGTTCCTCGAGGGCGTCACCGGTTTGGAGGACGGCCCGGTCCATCGCCGGAATGCCCGGCCCGTTGTCGGCAACGACGATGTCGACCGCCTCCGCTCGCTGCTCGAGTTGAATCGTGATCGTCGGGATATCAGCATCGTTGTGAACGACTGCGTTCTCAATGAGTTCGGTGATGGCGTCATCGATTCGGGTAGGAGCGATGGCAGGCAGCGAGTCAGGGGCGTCAACTGAGACGAGAATATCTGGATGGCAGCTGTCGAACTCGTCGGCGACCTGCGAGACAACGGGACTGAGATCGATTGTGTGTGTCTCGGCGTCAGTTTTGATCAGTCGCGTAATCGTTCGTGATTTCTCCCCAGTCCGAAGCAAATTGTGAGTATTCTGTCGAATGCCCTCGGCAAATCCGGTAACCGTCTCATCAGCCTGTTCTTTGATCAGACCGGCGAGTCCGTACACCGTATTCAGGTCGTTGCGCAGGTTGTGGCGTAAAATGTTGTCGACAGCCTGCAGTTGCGTTTCACGGTCAACGCGGTCAGTGATATCCCGACCGATGACGATGAGAACGGGCGAGTCGGCAACCGAAACAGTTGCCGTCGTGAGCTCCATCGGAACCGTCGTCCCGTCTGCCCGCTCGTGTTCGGTTCGGTACGGTTGCTGTCTGGCGGTCTGGCCAGACTCGAGTGCAGTCATAAACCCCTCGCTGTTTGTAAACTCTGGGTTAATGTCGGCAATCGTTCGCGAAAGTAGTTCCTCACGCTCGTATCCCAATCGCCGGCACGCCGTTTCGTTTACATCAATGAACTCACCGGAGGCGACATCTACAATCAGCACACTATCATTTGCACTGTCGATAACCGTCCGGAAAATAGAGAGTTCCTGTTCTCTTTTTGTGACATACGTGACATCTCGACAGATTGCCATCGTCCCGATGAGTTGCCCGTCGCTGTCGTACTGTGGATAGCGATGGGTACTGAACCGATGGGCCTCTCCCGTCCGATCGAACGTTAGCGAGATTTCATACGCCGCTTTTTTTTCGGTCTCGAGTACCGCCTTCTTCTGTTCGGCAATCGCCGCAGCTGACTCCGAATCCATCAGTTGACTTTCTGCCCCACCGAGCAGTTCGTCCGTCGAAACGCCCGAGTACGTACTCACGGCCTCATTGATAAACAGGAAGTTCCCGTCCAGGTCTTGGATCATAATCGGGTCCGAAATCCGTTCGACAATCGAACGGTATAGTTCGACGTGGCTCCCATCCCCGTCATCGGCGGCGGCACTCGAAACGGCATCACCCTGCTTCGTGAATCGCGAACTGGACATGGACTCCTCGTGGCCCGTTGATACAGCCTGGTCTGCTCGTGTGGATACAGACTCAGGTGGATCGTCCTGCTTCGTGGGGACGGACTCTGCAGTGGTCGTCTCATCATCGCAAAGACGGCATCGGACGGTGATTCCACAGCACTCCGCAGTTTCGTTCGTGAGCGGACGAGCCGTGAACACAGCCGGAATCGCCATCCCGTCACTCGTTTCGAGCGTTGTCTCGAAAGAGACCGCCCGCCGCGCGTCGGAAACGGCCTCCAGCGCCACAGAAACTGTTTCCCGACAGTCTGGTCTAAAATAATCACTGATGGCGCGTCTCCCCACCCGATTACTCGAGTAGCCAAGCACGTCGGGAACGGCGTCGTTCCACGACCGGACCTCGCCGTCAGCAGAGAGGTGCCAGCATAGTTCCACCGGTCGGCCCGCAGACGAGGACACGGCCTCGGGAGACGTCTCTTCCGTGGGGGTGGCACACATGGGTGTGGTCGCTGTCTGTTACTGTCGCTACGAGTTGATTAGGTTTGTGGGCGTTGAAACTGTTTACACGGTTCAAACTGACAAAACGGTTTGTCCGCTTGCTGATCAAGGTATACACAAACGTCATACAATCCACCAGCCACCGATATCGTGACGAACTCCCAACCGTCGCGTACTTAACAGATCCATCCCTTCACTCGAGTAATCGAGACAATGCTCGAGCTGAAATCTAACGACCGTTCTATTGCAAGCTTCACGATGCTTGGTCACGGGATGGTCCACTGGTTTGAAACGGCGATTCCGATCTTTCTGGTCGTCTGGCTCGGAGCGTTCGATATCTCGGTCGCGATGCTTGGGCTCATCGTCGCCCTCGGCTATGCGCCCTTCGGCCTCGGTGCGCTACCGGCCGGCATCCTTGCCGACCGCTACGGCCCAAAACGGCTCGTACTCTTCTGTCTGGCTGCGATGAGCGGCTCCTTTCTGCTGCTCTCGCTTGCGAACTCAATCTCACTGATCGCTGTCGGCCTCATCTGCTGGGGAATCGGTGCAAGCGTCTACCACCCCGCCGGCCTCGCACTCATCAGCACCGGTGTCGACGACCGTGGTACCGTGTTTGCCTACCACGGCATCGCCGGCAACGCCGGCATCGCCCTCGGCCCGTTCGTCGCCGCCACCCTGCTCATCTTCCTCGAGTGGCAACTGGTCGCCGCCCTGCTCGCGATTCCCGGCCTCATCGGCGTCGTGTATGGGCTCAGAGCGGACTTCGACCCGGCTGCTGCCGTCGACGCCGACAGCGTAACCGACAGCACAGACCCAATCTCGCTTTCAGCGCTTGCTAGTCGCTCGCGAGCACTGTTCGCAAGCGCCTTCCTCGTCGTCTTCCTTATCGTGACCGCTGAGGGACTGTTCTACCGAGGTGTCCTCACTTATCTCCCCGAAATCCTCCACAGCCTCCCAGCCATCGAAGCAATCGCCCTCCCGACGGGACTCGAGGGAATCGAATCCGCTGACTACCTCTACGTCGGCCTCCTCGTTATCGGCATGGCTGGCCAGTACGCCGGCGGGAAGTTGACCGACCGTATCGCCCCAGCACGCGGGCTCGCGGTTATATTCACCGCCCTCGCCGTCCTCGCACTACTTTTCGTCCCTGTAGCGGCCACAGGACTGTGGGGTATCGTCATCCTCTGTGGCGTCCTCGGCTTCCTCCTGTTTGCCATCCAACCGTTCTATCAGGAGGCAGTCGCCGTCTACACCCCACCGGAAGGCCGCGGACTCTCCTATGGCTACACCTACCTCGGCGAGTTCGGTCTCGGGGCAGCGAGCATCGCCATCGGCGGCGTCGTCCTCGGGGCGTTCTCGCTTTCGACCTTCTTTGCCCTCCTCGCCGGCTTTGCCCTCGTTGGGGCGACCCTCGCGATCAGCTTGCTGTACGCCCGTGACCGGATCGACCGCTGGGTCACGCCATACGCGCCCGCGGCCGCTGATGGCGACTCGTGAGCAAACCGCTCAGAGTTCGCGTCCCGAACGCTCTTGTGACTCGCGACCACCCTGTCAGCTATGCACGTTGGTATCATCTCCGACACGCACGATAACGTACACGCTGCCGAACGGGCCGCCGAAATATTCACCGCCGAAGGCGTCGATGTCGTTGTCCACTGTGGCGACTTCGTCGCCCCGCCAACACTCGCTGCGTTCGAGGGCTTCGAACTACACGGCGTCCTCGGCAACAACGACGGCGAAATCAGCGGCCTCGAGGCTACCTTTGATTCTCTCGGCCACGGCAGTGAACTCCACGGCCGCTTCGCCGACCTCGAGTTCGACGGCCTCTCGATGGCCGTCCTCCACGGCGAGAGCCTCGCTCAAGTGCAGGCGCTCGCGGCCGGTGACACCTACGACTACGTCTGCTATGGCCACCACCACGAACGAACCCTCGAGACTGACGGCAAGACGACAATCCTCAACCCCGGCGCTCACTTCCCGACAGTGCCCGAGGACCACTGGACGGTCGCAATCGTCGACACGCTCGCCGAAAGTGTTCGGTTTCGGTCGGTCCTCGAGTGACGGAGCGTATTTTGGACTTGAGACGGCCGAGTTTTTCGAGACGGTCACGAAGAGCTACCTGCTGATACAACATCACACAACACGGTCAGCGGCTCGACTTTGAAACGGCATAATTTCTAATACCAATTATTTTTGGATATGGTTTTAATAGAGGGGCTGAGAACAGAGAAACAGAACAGTAGGATGACGTTTAAGCGAAGACGTTCAAACCGCTCGGACCAATCAAAGTCCGACTCGAGTGACCGCTCGAGAGGGTCACGGTTCACGTACGGCAAAGAGTCACAGACTAGGTCGCAATCGACGGTACCGACGTTTCGAGATCAGGCGCATGCCGAAGCCCACTACGGGCAGGAGATCGAGAGCGCCACGGAATTTCACCAGCTTCAACGCTTAGAGAAACGCTACGGTGATCGGTTACACGGCTGGCTCGCCGAGGGGCTGCCAAAGAAGGCAATGGGGCACCCCAAAGAAATGGCCGAGTTTCGTATTCAGCGCGCACTCGAGGGAACGGGAACGGGTACGAGTCGAGAGGAGATACCGGAGACGGTCCTTGAGGTCGTTGGCGACGAAGGCCAACCCCTTCCTGACACGATTCAGCGCTCACTCGAGGATCGGATGGATGCCGACTTTTCGGACGTGCGGATTCAGCGCGGGCCGAAAGCTGCCGAGGCATGTGACGCCATCGGCGCACGGGCATTTACGTGTGGGAACAAGATCGCGTTCAACACCGGGGAGTACGACACTCGAAGTCCCGAGGGACAGCATCTGTTGGCTCACGAACTCGCGCACGTCAAACAGCAGACCGGTGGGGCGGCAATCAGCATGATGCCCCAAGTGGGCACACAGTTGCAGATTGATCCTAACCCACAACTCGAGCGGGAGGCAGAAGAGATGGCGACGCAGGTGATGAGCGGCGGTACGCTTGGGATTCAGCGGTTTCCAGACACCCAGTTTCACATTCAA
>LFCJ01000064.1_pt1 | contig 54798 bp, 49 predicted proteins | sample 643141 | NCBI WGS metagenome assembly LFCJ01 (sample SAMN03766243, study PRJNA286221) | soda lake metagenome | biome: soda lake; feature: Kulunda steppe; material: water; isolation source: sample B1-Br-g2 brine of Lake Bitter-1 | place: Russia: Kulunda steppe | collected 2010-07
CGGGATGGGCTCCGCTGCGGAGCCCATCCCTGAGAATCGTATCCGATGTCTGCTGCCTGTTCATATCGCGTCCGATGAACGCTTCCTACGAGAGAGTACCGAAATCAGCTCGGGCTAAACACATACCGGTTCGTTTTTCAGCGCGTACGGCGTTCCACAGCCGGCACATTTGTACAGGTCAGCGAGGGCTGCGCCGCCGAATTTTGGAAGGCCTTTCTCGACCTCGTCGGCGACGGGCACCGACTCTACTTCGACGTCGTCTGCTGACTCGATCGTCCTTTCACAGGAGTCACAGGTTTGTGTTGCCATGGCTCATACTGGCTACCAGATCGTAAAGCCGTTTTTCGGTTGTGTACTGACTGTGCCAGACGGTGATAGCTGTCCAGGCCGTCTGTCGGACATCAGGGTTGGCCTATCGCTGTTTGGGGAGGCATTTAGGACCCTCCGACACGTACGACAGATATGTCCACTCTGTTGCTGGCTGCACTCGTCGGGATCCCGCTGGCGTGGCATCTGGGGGTAACGGCGATCGTCTACTACGATTCCGGCCGCATCCCCCTCGAGCGGCGTAAATGGACGGCGATCACAGTCCTGATTCCAATCTTCGGCTTCTTCATGTATCTCTTCGAGCGCAGCGAACTCTCCTACGAGCCGGAAAACGACCCATACCGCGGAAACAACTTCAATATCCACCCCTCGCGGGCCGACGACGCTCCGCTTCGCTCCCGAGGCGACGATCGGCTCTCGCCGGACGACGAGGCGAAAGCGGATTCGGAGGCTACGTCGGAGTCCGAGTCGACGTTCGACCGTCCTGACTGATCTCGGCGACAGCCTCATTCGCCGAACGCCAGCGTCTTCACCACGACTGGAACGCTCTCGCCGCCGGCCATCGGTTCGCCGACGTCGAGATAGTCGCCGTCGCCGGGCGCGAGTTCGTCGAGGACGACCAGCGGCCGATCGGTTTCCCGCCGAAGCGACTGTCCGAGGACCTTCGCACAGTTCTGGCGCGTGACGACGACAGCCGGGAGCGATGGCGGAAGGGCCGTGAGCGCGTCTCCGAGCGCGGCGGCGATCGTGCCCATGCGATCGTACGTCAGTGGGCCGACGTCCTCGATCGCCAGTGCCACTGCATCGATCGCGTCGGGCTCGTAGAGTGCGGTCTGTTGCTCGACTGCAGCCTCGAATCGGCGAGCGAGCTCGTCGCCCCTACAGTTCGTCAGGTCGGGGACCGCGACCACGGGGACGTTTCGCAGCGGCAGCAACGATGGCTCCAGAGAGACGGTGCGTCCGCTGAGTCTCGTCGTCTCCGTCCCTGCACCAACGACGGTCGCCCGGATGTCCTCTGCGGGCTCACAGACCGGCCACGACCGAACCTGCTCGTGGTCTGCGAGTGCCGCCGCAAGCGCACCACCGAAATCGTCGTGCTCGAAGGGATCTGCTGGCGGCGACGCGACGAACCGACCGACGCCCCCGCTGAACACGACGCCGTCGAGTGCGATCGACTCGTCGGGAAGGGATCCGATCGCAAGCTGTCGGGTGAGCGCCTCGAACGGCGGGCCGAGACACAGGTCGACGATCAATTCGGCCATCGCGGCCGCGAGCTCGTCGAGTGTGGCCTCGCTCGGAGCGTCGCCAACGGCGATCGGCAGGTCGTGTGCTTCCACGATCGTCCGGGCTGGCGGTGAGAGCGAGGCAATCTGGCCCGCATCGTCGAACGTGACGAGGCGGCCGCCGACGTCGAGACAGCGGGTCTCTCTGACAGTACTGCTGTTCGACCCTGCGGGGTCTGCACCCGAAACGGTGCCGTCGAAAATCGCCACGTTCGTCGTCCCGCCACCGACATCGACGTTTGCGACGAGCCCCCCGGTTTCGGCAGCGCGTGTTGCTGCCCCAGAGCCTCTGCCAGCGAGTACTGCCTCCAGTGACGCCCCAGCCACCGCCGCGACGAACTGGCCCGCGTCGTCTGCCAGCCGGTGAACCAGCGGTTCGGCGTTCTCCCGTCTGGCGGTCTCGCCGGTGATGATGACCGCACCCGTGTCGATCTCGTCGGGCGTGACGCCCGCTGCTGTGAGTTCCTGATCGACGATCGCGGCCACCCGATCGACGTCGATCGTCTCAGGGTCGAGCAGCGGCGTCTCACGGACCGTCCCTCGGTGGACGATTTCGCGATCGGTGATCGTCGGACTGGCGGTCCCGCCCGGCGGCGTCTCGACACGAAGCTGGCTGACGATCGCGTGTGTCGTCGTCGTCCCCACGTCGACGCCGATGCTGGTGAGCGTCTCGGTCACGCCATCACCAGCTCACTCCGTGACGAACTCCCGATCGTCTTCGCGGAGATCGATCCCGCTGGCTTCTGCCTCGAGCATCTCCGTAATCAGGTCGACGAGTTCGGCACCGGCCTCGATCGGTGGCAGGCCGCCGTCGTGGATGTTCGAGATGACTGACTTTTTCGCCGTCGGCGTCCCACGTTCTGGGCCGTAGACGAGGTATGCACTCAGGCTTTCTGCGGTTCTGAGACCGGGGCGTTCGCCGACGAGGTTCACACAGCAGTCGGCGTCGAGCTCCTCACCGATCGCGTCCATCACGTCCACGCGGCCGTATTTGACGAAGACGGGCGTCCCGACGCGGACGTCGTGATCCGCGAGCCCATCCTGCAAAACTGGGAGCAGTTCGGAGACGTTCGTCTCGATGGCCGTCGAGGAGAGCCCGTCGCTAACGATGAGTTGCACCTCGGGTGCGTGCTCACAGTCGGCATGGAGCCGCTCGATACTCTCGTCGTCGAGTTCCTGGCCGAGATCTGGCCGAGCGAGATACTGATCTTTGTCTGCGACCCGTGTCTGCAGCGGTACCAGCCCGAGCTCCTCGACAACGTCGTCGTCGACATGTGAGAGGACAGCATCACGAGCGATGCCGTGGTCTTCGCGGAAATCCAGCAGCGAGTCGGTTCTCGGTCGCGGGCCTGCACGGCCGATCCCGAGTCGTGTCGGGGTTCGGTCGACGATTCGGCGCAGTCGGTCCTCGTCGGCGCGCTCTTCGATCGGGTCGGTTGGTGGGTCTGTGTTGGATGACATGGTCACGTAAAGATGGTTGGATCGCCCGCTCGATCGGTCAGTCGGCCGTCCTCCCAGAGCCCCATGTCGGCGAGCCACTCGCTGAACGCGGGGGTCGGTTCGAGATCGAAGATCTCCCAGAGTGCGGCGGCGTCGTGGTAGCTGTTCGACTGATAGTTCAACATCACGTCGTCGCCCATCGGCACCGTGATGAAGTAGTTCGTTCCCGCGGCGGCGAGCAGGACGGCGAGGTTCTCGATGTCGTTCTGGTCAGCCTGGATGTGGTTCGTGTAGCAGGCGTCGATCCCCATCGAGATGCCGTGGAGCTGGCCCATAAACACGTCTTCTAAGCCAGCGCGGATGACCTGCTGGCCATCGTAGAGGTATTCCGGGCCGATGAAGCCAACGACGGTGTTGACGAGGTACGGATCGTACCGTTTTGCGAGACCGTAACAGCGGGCTTCGAGGGTGAGCTGGTCGACGCCGTGGTGGGCGTCGCCGGACAGCTCTGCGCCCTGGCCCGTCTCGAAGTACATGACGTTCGGTCCCGAGGAGGTACAACGACGCTGGGCGAGATCGTACGCCTCGTCCATCAGTTCGACGTCGATACCGAACTCGTCGTTGCCGGCCTCGGTGCCGGCGAGACTCTGGAAGACGAGATCCGCCGGCGCCCCGTCGCGGATGGCGTCCATCTGCGTCGTGACGTGGGCGAGACAGCAGTTCTGTGTGGGGATCTCCCACTCCTCGATGAACTCGTGTGTGGCCTCCAGAATCCGCGTCGTCGTTTCGACGCTATCGGTCACGGGGTTGATGCCGATTACCGCATCGCCGACGCCGTACGCGAGTCCTTCCCGGGTCGCATCGATGATGTTCTCGATATCGTCTGCGGGATCGTTCGGCTGGAGGCGAAAGGAAAGGGTGCCCTCCTCACCGACTGTCGTGTTACAGCGTGCCGTGACCTCCATCTTCGAGGTGACGAGCACGAGATCCATGTTCGACATGAGTTTCGTTACCGCGGCGATCATCTCGCTCGTGAGTCCGGGACGGATCGCCGCGATCTCGCGCTCGCCCGTCCCACTGTCGACGAGGAACTCCCGGAGGTCGGCGACCGTCCAGTCACTAATCTCCTCGTAGACCGGCTCTCGGACGGCCTCCTGGATGACCTGTGTTACTTCGTCCTCGTCGGCGGGGACGACCGGGTTCTCACGGAGCGTTTCGAGGCGCATCCCGGCGAGGGCGCGCTTGGCGGCGACCCGTTCGGCGTCCGATTCGGCCGCAAGCCCCGCTAACTCGTCGCCCGTCTTCGGTTCGTTGGCCTTCGCGAGGACCTCCGCGACAGAGTCAAAACGGTCCCCGGCCGACGAATGTGTAGTTTGAATGGACATAGCACGACTAGAAGGCAGTACACCGCCGATCGGCTTCATAGTTTGGTGTAAGTTACCACATTTCAGTTGTGATACTACAGGCAGCCTTGGATTCGCCGGCGGGCACGCACCGATCGGACATCCGTAGGGTTTTGGCCGATGGGGCGGCAGCCAGGATATGGACCGGGCTCGCATCTGGACTGCGGCGATCTTCCTGTTCGTTTTCGGCGATGCAGTGGCGATGCAGGCCCGGGGGCCGATCCTCGCCAGCCTCGAAGACAGCTTCGGCGTCTCGGAGGCGGCACTCGGCCTGGTCGCACCCGCCGGAACTGCCGGCTTCGTCGTCGCCGTCGTCGCGACGGGGGTGCTCGCCGGCCGGCTCCGGATGCGGTGGACGTTGTTCGTCGGCGTCTGTGGCGCGCTCGTGTTGATGGCGGGCGCTCCGATCTACGTGCTCTTTTTGCTCGCATTGCTCGCCCAGGGCGGAGCAGCTGGGGTGTTTCGTGGCCTCGATCGGGTCGTGTTGAGCCATCTGCATACAGCCCGCCGTGGCCGCGTATTTACCGCTTACGCGCTCGTCTGGGCGATCGGTGCCGTCCTCGGTCCACAGCTCGTCAGCGCCGTCCTCGCCGTTGCTGACTGGCGGGCCGTCTTTCTCGTGATCGCCTTATGTTTCGTCCCGACAGCGATCGTCGCTAGCCGCCTGGAGCTGCCCGCGATGGAGGCCGAGCGGTCGATCTCCTGGGACGCGCTGCGGACGCTGCTCGGTCGCCCCGCCGTCGTCGGTGCCTGTACCGGCATGCTGTTCGTCGGCGCGGTCGAGGGGATCCTGTTCACCTGGCTCGCCTACTATGCGAGTGGCTTCTACGGAACGGCGACGGCTAACCTCCTGCTGTCGGCGTACCTGCTTGCGTACGTCCCCGCACGGGCTGGCTACACCGTCGCCGTCGAGCGCGTCCCCTACCTCACGCTGCTGTTCGTGGCCACACTCCCAGCGATCCCGGCGCTTGCGATCGCGTTCTCCGGGCGGCCCGGTCCCGTTCTGTTTCTGGCCGTCTTCGTCGCCGGCGCGGGGCTCTCCAGTGGCTTTCCGACGCTGTCGGCCTACGCCGTCGAGGCTGCACCGGAGTACAGCGGCCCGCTGACTGCCCTGACTGCTGGGGCGACCTACGGCGGAATCGCAATCGCGCCCGCGATCGTCGGCGTCCTCGCAGAGCTGTACGGCATCGGACAGGCGCTGTGGCTCACCGTCGCCCTCGCCGGTGCCCTCTCGGTGACGATCGTTGCGACGTGGCGCGTTACCGGTACGGCGAACGCGCCGACAGCCACGTCGGTCCCGGAGTGAGACGGACCCCTGTACTTGTCTGTGGCCGATCGCCGGCAACAGGAGACAGTGATCCAGACGGACGGGTCAGCGAGCAGCCGTTACTGAACCGATCCGGACGTAAACCGCCGCTCGTGCGTCTCGAACGGTGTCTCGGCCGATCGACCACCGTCGTCGCACGGCCGATCACGTTGTGCTGTTAGGCTCAAACTTAAAACCCTCCTCTTGCCAACCGGGCAACCAATGAGAGAATGGGCCGATACGGAGTGTCCGTCCTGTGGGGCATCCCTGCGGGTCGGAATGCCACAGGATGCGATCGTCTTCGAGATCTCGACCGACCCGGATCCGGCACACGAGGCCGAAACCGAGTCGAACGCCCGCCGCCGCTGTCTGACTGCCCGCTGTCCGGACGGCCACGACGCACACGTCTACTACGGATTCACCGGGTGAGGGGTGGGTTCACCACCGACTCGATTCTCGTGCCGATCGCTGTCTGTCCACGTCATCAGTCGCTCTCGGTCGTGACTGGCAGTCCGTCCTCTGCATAGATCCGATCGACGCGGTCCCCGAACCGATCGAGGATGACCCGACGTTTCTTTTTCATCGTCGGGGTTAGCATGTCGTTCTCCTCGGTGAACTCCTGTGGGACGAGGGCAAACTGTTTGATCGTCTCGTGTGACTCGAAGTCCTCGTTGATCCGGTCGACTTCCTCCTGGATGTACTCACGGACGCGTTCGTCGTCGCACATGGCGTCGGGATCGTCGGGAAGGTCGATCCCCGCCTCGGCGGCCCAGTCGCGAATCTGTGCCGTGTTCGGGACTAGCAGCGCGCTGACGAACTTCTCGCCGTCACCGAGGACCATCGCCTGCTCGACGCGATCGCTGGCTGCAAAGCGATCCTCGATCGGGGCCGGGGCGACGTTTTTGCCCGTCGAGAGGACGATGATCTGCTTGGTTCGATCGCGGAACTCGACGTAGCCATCCGGGCGCAGGTGGACGATGTCACCAGTTCGGAACCATCGTCCGGACGAGTCTCCCGACTCCCCGGCCGCGTCGCTCTCGGGGATGTCTTCGGTGAAGGCCCGCTCCGTTGCGCCAGGTTTCTTCCAGTAGCCGTCGAAGACGTTCGGCCCTTGCACCAGTAGTTCGCCGACTGCCCCCTCGTCGTCGGGCTCTTTGTCGGCAGCGGACTCGTCGATCCGCAACTCGACGTCGGTGACGGCCGGTCCGATCGTCCCGATTTTGGGCTCCTCTGGCGGGTTAACCGTCACGACGGGCGACGTTTCGGTGAGCCCATACCCCTCGTAGATCGGCAACCCCATCGCGTGATAGAGGGTACAGAGCTCCGCCGAGAGGCTTCCCCCACCACTGATCAGCAACTCGATGTTCCCACCGAGAGCCTCCCGGACCGTCGAGAACACGAGCTTGTCTGCAACCGATCGCTTTGCCGTCAGGATCGGGCCAGGATCGGCAGCCTGTTGATGGGCGACGCCGACGTCTGTTGCCCACTCGAAGATGCGTTGTTTGATCGCCGATTCGCTCGCTTGCTCGCGGATCGTATCGTAGATTTTCTCGTAGACCCGGGGGACGCTGGTTGCCGTATCCGGCTGGACCGCGCTGAAATCTTCTTTTAATGTCTCCGTGTCCTCAGCGTAGGCGACACAGCCACCGCTCCCGAAGATCAGGAAGTGGCCGGCCGTTCGCTCGAAGATGTGGGCAAGCGGCAGGTACGACATCGTCTGTACGTGCTCGTCGATCACCGGGACGTCCTCGCTTTTGTCGGGTCGCGGACCGTACCGCCGGTAGATCTGGTTGACGTTCGAGCGGATGTTCGCGTGGGTGAGCTTGACACCTTTCGGCTGGCCCGTCGTCCCGCTCGTATAGATCATACTCGCCAGGTCGCCTGGTCTGGTTTCGTCGAGCCACGTCTCGTAGCGGTCGAGATCGAAGGTTTCCGTCCCCCGCTCGTAGACGTCGGCGAGCGTCAGAATATCGTCGCGATCGTCGTACCCCTCGATGACGTCCATCGAGACGATGAATTCGAGATCGAGTTCGTCTTCGACCGTGAGAACCCGTTCGAGAAGCGTTTCGTTCTCGACGACGACGCCGGTCGCCTCCGGATCGTCGAGGAGGTACTGCACCTGATCGGCCGACGAACTCCGGTAGACGGTGGTGACGACAGCGCCCGCTGTGAGCAGCGCAAAGTCCGTCTGGGCCCACTCCATCCGGGTGTCAGCGAAGATGCCGACCCGATCGCTACCCTCGACACCGAGGTCGCGAAAGCCCGCAGCGAGAGTGCGGACGATATCGCGCATCTCGCCGTAAGAGATCGGCTGGAACGATCCTGGCGCTGCCTCCGGCAGCGCTGCCTCAGTTAGCGATCGATCGTAAATACCGCCCTTGTACCGCTGCGCTGGCCGATGGGGGTGTCGGTTGGCACTATCCTCGAACAGTCGAGCGAGCGTCGTCTCCCCGATTACCTCGTCGTCGTACTCTCGTTCGGCCTCGCGCCAGTTCATGTCTGTATGCCACAACGTCCCATCCGATAAATCATGTTGAAACTCCACCCACCAATCGTCGTGTTTATTTGACCGAGCAGTCCCGGCCGTCGACCGACCGGTAGTCATCTGCCCGCGCCAAACGTCAGAACGCAGCCTTACTCCAGGTCAGAACGCAGCCTTACTCCTGATCAAGATAGTCGAGAACGCCCCGGACGTTCAGTTCTGCTTCCGCACGGGCTTTGCGCTCGCCCCAGACGTTGCCCATCTCTGACGCCTCTGCGAAGTGTTCGATGACCGCTTCGTCGTCGTCGAGTTCGTCTCGTTTGGCTTCGACCGCCTCGACCCACTCCGTTAGCACCGTCGCGTACTCGTCGAGGGCACGTTCGAGATCGTTGTCAACCTCGCGCGGGCCGAAATGGGTGTATAACAAGACCTCGGGATCGATCGATTTGATCGTCTCGAGGTCTGCGAGACACTCCTCGAGGTCGAAGTTCGATGGTGGTGAGGTTTCGTTGATCGTCTCGGTTTCGGGGATCCAGATCCCGGCTGCATCGCCGGTGAAGACCGCATCGTTCGCCGGATCCTCGAACACGACTTGGTGGAACGCATGGCCCGGTGCCTCGTGGACGTGCAGTTCGTGTTCGCCGAGATCGATCGTGTCGCCGTCCTCGATCTCGACGACCCGATCGGCGGGCAACGGCTTCGGATCGACGTAGAACTCCCACTGGTCGCCGACTGCCGCTTTCGTCCCGGCGACGAGCCTGGACGGCTCGATGAGCAACCCGGCCCCGGCGGCGGGGACGTAGAGGTCGGCGTTCGGACACGCCTCGGCAAGAAAGCCCATCCCGCCGGCGTGATCGAGGTGGATATGCGTGACGGCGATGGCCGCGAGTTCGTCGCGATCGATCCCGAGTTCGTCGAGCGCGTCGAGAATCAGGTCGTGGTTGGTCCCGAGTCCGGTCTCGATGACTGCGGGGCGATCGTCGTCGAGGATGTAGGCTGCACCGTAGCCGCTCGTCTCGTACATGCCAGTATCGAGGTAGTACAGATCCGAACAGTTGCCCGCAGTCACCTCATGGAGGTCTCCGGCGTTCATACGAATAGCCACTCGTCCAGTGCGATAAACAGTGCGATCAAAGGTGAGGGTGGTGTGGCGTCGATTACACGATCGGCGACACGCACCGACCACGCCGTCGGCGATTACTACTCCCGATCGTTCAGATACTCGTCGATCCGTTCGGCCCGGTCTTTCCACTCCCCGATCCCCGAGGGATCGAGGTGGACGTGTGCATCACCGACGTCCTCGATCGCGCGCAAGTCGTCGACCAGCTCCGACTCGATGTCGTGTGCCTGGCGGAACGGCATATCGCCGTCGACTTCGACGTGGACCTCGACCTCGAGGACGGTGCCGTCGTAGAAGACGGTCAGGTCGTGGACACCCTCGACCGCGGCGTGCGATCGCAGCGCGGCCGTAATCTCCGCCCGTTTTTCGGTCTCCGGGGCTGCTCCGATGAGGTAATCGACGTTTTCGCGGCCGATCTCAACACCCTGATAGACGACCAGCAGGCTGACGAGTGCGCCAGCGAGCGGATCGAGCAGCGGAAAGCCAAGCAGGACGCCGAGAACGCCGACGACAACCGCAAAGGAGGTATAGATATCGTTCAGACAGTCGGTTGCGAGCGCCCGGAGTGCCGTCGAGTCGAGGTCCGCGTTGATTTTCGTCGTGTACCAGTAGACGAGATACATATCGACGATCGCGAACCCGAGCGCGCCGAGTAACAGCGGACTGAAGATGACGTCGACGCCATCGATGAGTCCCCGGGCCGATTCGTAGAGCAGATTCACCCCGAGAAGGGCGATCACGGCCCCGACGAACAGCGCTGTCAGTGGTTCGATCCGATCGTGGCCGTGTGGATGGGTGTCGTCGGGTTCGTCGTAGGAACTTCGCCCCCAAATGAGGACGACGATACTCGCCACCAGGTCCGCGATCGAGTGTGCTGCGTCCGCAAGCAGGGCGACGCTCCCGAAGGCGAGCCCTACAGCCCCCTCGACGAGGATTTTGGCGGCGTTTCCGAGGACGTTGGCCCACGAGGCCTTCGTGAATCCGTCTCTCCCCCTCGCTTCGGACACAGTGTCGGCCATTGCCGGTTTTAGATGGAGTCTAACCTTGGGTCTTTTCGTTCGGCATGCAGCCACCGGGCGCTCGAAGCGACTGCGCTCACAGCGGTTGCGGTTTTCGCAACCCTCATTGCTGCCCTGTGAGAACAGCGACGTGACTGGGCGATGGGGCCCGCCTGACCCAACCGTCGGTGACGAGGCCGATCCGATCCCCCTTCGTGGCGATCGATCGCTGTCACGACCGGCTGACGGTCCCTGCCAGCGTAGCCATGGCAAAGGACAACCCTCTCGTTCGACTCGAAACGCTTGCACTGATCGGCATCGGCGGCTTCGCCGGCTCGAACCTGCGGTTTTTTACGATTGGGCTGCTCTCTGAGATCCCGGCCGTCTTACTCGTCAACGTCCTCGGCAGCTTTGTACTCGGGTTCATCGTCTACGAGGCCGAGTACACCGGGGTCCTCAATCGACGATCCAGACTCGTTTTCACGACCGGGTTTCTCTCCTCACTGACGACCTACAGCACGTTTGCAGTCCAGACCGCGCTCGCGGCCGAGCCGGTGTTGCTTCTTGCGATCGTCACGGCCAACTACGGCCTCGGCTTTGCAGGCGTCCTTGCGAGCCGCAAACTCGCCCGGCGGGTCAGTGACTGGAGGCCGACGCCAACAGGCGGTGAGACAGCATGATCGACCTCCCCGCTGCAGTCTCACTCTCTGGACTCTCGTCTGTAGTCTCACTTCTCGCGCTTCCGCTCCTGCTCGACCCACTGCCCAACGCGATCGCCGAGGGGGTGACGTTCGATCCGGAACCGGCCCACATCGTCGGCACCGGCGGCGCGATCGGGGCCGTCTTGCGCCACGCAGCCTACCTGCAGTTTTCCAGTGAGGGGTATCCGTGGCCGACGCTCGTGGTCAACGTGATCGGGAGCTTCGTCTTCGGCGCGGCGATCTTCGCCGGCGCGGGCGAGTCGACGATCCAACTGCTTGGCATCGGTGCCTGTGGTTCCTTTACGACGTTCTCGTCGTTTTCCGTCGAGACCGTCCAGCTGTACGAACGCGGTGATCGGCAGGTTGCGATCGCCAACGCGGCGGGCAACCTCCTGCTGTCGCTCGGTGCGATCGGCGTCGCGTGGGTACTGTTCGGCCTCTGATACAGGTTGCTGTGATCAGTTACCGCTGGTTTGTGTGCGAGCAGTAACCACATTCGACACAGGTCGAAACGACTTTTAGCCGGTTCTAGCAATGGACATCCGCATGCGACACACCAATCACAGCAGTCGAAACGGAGTCGATTGCGAGCGTTCAGGCGGTGGCGATGAGCGCGGTCAGACGCTCGAAGAGTTGATTCTCGATCTTTTGAACGGCGAGTTTGCCGGCGTCATGCGGTCCCACAGCCGAGGTGAAGTGTATGGAGGCTGCTGATCGACACACAAAAAGCCACGCCAGTCGAGTGACACCTGGCGAGGAGCAGAGCGTCTCGCTTGCGGCCTCGATCGAACCGTACACGACCGATCGGTTACATAACCGAGACTGTCCAGTCCCGGTACGTTTAACACCGAACTAGGTGATTTGTTGATATGAGCGTCCGAAGCGATTTCTGGTCGATCTATCGGGAGGCCCTTCCGATTCTGGTCATCGCCCTTGCTGGCGGTCTCTTCGCAGGCATCGTTCTCGAAGAGATGATCGAGAGCATTCAACGGTTTCCCGGCCTGTTCGTGATGATACCCGTCTTCCTCGCGACACGAGGGAACGTCTATGGCGCACTTGGCGGCCGTATTTCCAGTGGGCTCCACCAGGGGCTGATCCCGCCGCGATTCGAACGAAACGAACGACTGACCAACGCCGTCCTCGCCTCCCTGATCAACGGGATCGGGATCTCGATCGTGATCGGGGTCATCACCTGGGTCGGCCTGCTAATCCTGGGATGGGACGTCGCAGCCTTGTACGAACTCGTCGGGATCATGCTGATCGCCGGCGTTCTGACCTCCGTCGTCCTGATCGCCGGCCTGCTCGCGTTGATCTTCGCCGGCTACCGCTATGGCTACGATCCCGACAACCTCGTCGGCCCGATCGTCACCACGCTCGGTGACATCTTCGGGATGCTGTTCATGCTGTTTGCCGTTGGCCTCGTCGAGGTGATCGTCTGATGGTCGCTCCAATCGGTGGCTCGCTCGGCACGTGGGAGTGGAAAACGATCGTCGGGAACATGTTCCCGCTGCTGGTCATCCTCTCGATCATCGTCCTCTGGGCGGGCATCACGCTCGAAGGCGCAGAAGAGATGCTTGAGGAGTTCGCTATCCTCGCAGTGATGGTCCCCACGATGGTCGACATGGGCGGCAATCTCGGGGCGATCTTGAGTTCGCGACTCTCGACTCGCTTCCACCTCGGGACGACGGAACTCGACCCCCGCGATCGGGTCCTGTGGGCGAACGTCTTAGCAGTGCTCGCCCTCGCGGCGACGATCTTCACCGCACTCGGGATCGGTGCCTACAGCATCGGTGTCATCCTCTTTGATACCCCGATCGCGTTCAGCGAGTTGTTGTTCATCTCGCTTGTCAGCGGGATGTCCGTCGCCGTCATCGCGGTCATCTTCAGCTTCGCTGCTACCTACGGCTCCTACCGGCTCGGGATTGACCCCGACGATACGACGATTCCGATCGTCACGAACGTCGTCGACGTCTTCGGAATGGTCATCTTCATCGGGGTCTCGGGCATCGTCCTCGGATTCGTCTAGCTGCCTGCAAACGGCGTGAGCGGATCGTCCTCTCAGATCCCAATCGTCTCGACGACTCGCGGCAGACACCCCTCTTCTGGCTGAAAATACGAGTAATGATCGTCGACAAGGGCAGTCACGTCCACGTCGTGGTAGCTCTCGGGAGCGTTCGCCGGTTCCCGAATGCCGTCGTGGCCGACAGCCCGCGTCCGATCGGCGACACGATACACCCAGCTTAGGACGCGATCGTTGCGGCTGTAGAAGTTGCCGACCACCGACACCGTTTCGAGTGCCTCGCCATATCGACCCGCTAGCTCGACGCTGTCTCTGGGGATTGCTCCACCTAACAGCGAGACGGACTCGATGACGTCTGTGTGACCGTCGTCGACGAGGGTCCGAACCGCCTCGCAGCTTACCCGCGCACCGAGGGAGTAGCCGAGGAGGTGGATCGACTGGTCGACCGTCGCGGCCCGATCGACGAGCCAGTCGGCGAGCAGTCGCCCGTTTTCGTCGGCGATCGATTTTGCGGTCCCCCAGCTTCGGTCCGCGTCCCAGCTGAATCCGACGACGGGACTCGATTCGGCCGCCTCTTCGAGTCCGAGCTGGCTGGTGTAGGCCTGATCTCGTGCCCCGTCGTTGCCGGTATCGAAGCCGTGAACGAAGACGAACAGCGAATCCGAGTCGTCGGGGGTGCTCCATTCACCGTCCCGATCGGGCGGTTCGGTGTCTCGATCGTCGATGCGATCGCCGTCGTCGTCGAACGTCCCGCGTGTCGTGATCGTCGGAAACCCGTCTGGGGCGGTGTAGCCGCCGAAATCGCCGTCCAGTTCCCGAGAGACGTAGAACGCACCGCTTCCACCGACGCCGACCAGTCCGGCACCACCGAGAAGCAGTCGTCGTCGTGTCAGTAGTGGCCCTCGATCAGCGTCCGCTCCGCCAGTGCTCTCAGTATCAGCGTCCGTGCTGTCAGTATCGGAACTAGCAGCGTCCGCACTGTCAGTATCCGAGCTCTCGACGTCTGCACTATCAGTATCCGAGCTGCCGACGTCTGCACTATCAGTATCCGAACTGTCAGCATCCCCACTGTCGCCCATACGGACACACAGGACAACGCAATCAAATACCTCGTGGTTCGTTTCCAGGCCACGCGCCCACCGTCCGGTTCAGCGGAACCCCGTCAGCTATAGTAACAACTGCAACTATTCACACACTAATCGCACAGCCGTCGTGCGATCAGGTGTGCATTGATTTGCAGTGGCTACTATATCGTCTGAACCATCCCCCTGAGCCTGACAGTCCCATCCATCGTGGCGCTCTGTTGCTGGCAGTGAAATACGGAGCCACCTACATACCCGTGAGGTCCTTAGCCTGCGATATGCTCCTTCCGATCGCCGACCAGTTCGTCGCTGGCGAAACGCCTGCGGAAGCCATCTCTCATGCAGCTTCTGTACGGGATCGCGGTATCAGGCCGATGCTCAACCTGCTCGGCTCTCACCACGACGATCGGGAAACGGCCGTGGCGGACGCCCGCGAGTACCAGCGTCTGATCGACGATCTCGCAGACGCTGGCCTCACGGGTGCGATCTCGGTCAAACCGACCCAGATCGGACTCGACTGTGGTGTGGACGTCTTCGAAGAGCTGTTGTGGGAGATCGTCGAGACCGCTGCCGACCGCGATAGCTTCGTCTGGATCGATATGGAAGAACACACGACGACTGACGTGATCGTCGACACCTACGAAACGATCGCCAACGAGTACGCTGGCGTGGCCGGTCTCTGCCTGCAAGCTGATCTCTACCGGACGCCCGCCGATCTCGCACGCCTCGCCGACGTACCGGGAAAGATTCGGCTCGTGAAGGGTGGTGCCTACGACACACCAGCATCGGTCGCTCACACGGAGACGGCGGCGATCGATCAGGCCTACCGCTCGCTGCTCGAACAGGCGTTCGCGACGGTCGACGGCACCGTCGCCATCGCCACGCACGATCCCGAAATGATCGAGTACGCGACGACCCTGGCCGAGACATCCGACGCCAGTGAGGACTTCGAGATACAGATGCTGATGGGCGTCCGGCCGGACGCTCAGCGTGAACTGGCTGCCGACTACGACTGCTGGCAGTACGTCCCGTACGGAACTCGGTGGAAACGGTGGGCGATCAACCGTACCAGACAGAATCTCGGGCTTGCGACCCGCTCGATCGCCGAGACCGTGCTTCCAGCCGGTGGCGGCCTGACGCGATCGGTCTCGGGATTCAACTGGGACGGTGTGTCGAAATTCAAGCTGATGCGTGAATCCGGATCCGAGTCGGAAGCTGTGTCGAAACCCGAGCCGATGCGTGGAACAGAATCCGAGTCGGGAGCGGTGTCGAAACCCGAGCCGATGCGTGGAACAGAATCCGAGTCGGGAGCGGTGTCGAACCCTGCGACGAGTAGAGCTGGACCCGAATCTGAAGACGGATCGAAACCTGAACCGACGAGTGAGTCAGGACTCGAGTCGGCGAGTGAGTGACCGACCAACCTTCAGCGCCGTCAATGCCGGTGCGGGGCGGCCTCGCTCGTAGTTGATCAATGGGGCCGTCTCTGCGCCAAAGTACTCTTTGAACCGGAAGACGCCGTTCCGGAAGTCCGGGGGCGACCCTCGGAGTTCGTACGTCTCGTACCCCTCCTCGATCCCCCACCTGATCGCGTGTTCGTGGAGGAGTTCGGGCGCGCGGTACTCGAAGTGGTCCTCGGTGACGGCGGTAAACAGGTGCTGAAGCGTCGACTGCTCGTCGTCGAGCAGATAGATGTACTGTCCGCGATCCTCGCCGTCGACACGCAGCGTAAAGAGCTTCAGCCGATCGTCGAGACGGAGGAGTTCCCGGAAGAACGATCGTGGGTGTGTGGGTTGATCGACGCGTTCGGCCACCGTCTCGTACCCATCGTAGAAGCTCATGAGTGCACTCTCGGTGACTGCCTCGTCGACGACCTCGAACTCGGCTTCGTGACCGCGCCTGATCCCACGGCGCCGTTCGCTGTCCATTCCTTCGTAGACGGGCTCCCACCCCTGAGAGAGATCGAGCGTGAACCGACAGGAGAGAATCGCCGGCTTGTACCCCCGCTCAGCGAGCAGGTCGTGGTACCGAACGTAGCTCTGGTCGTAGGTCCGCAACTCGTTGTAGAGGATCGTCCCGGTACAGAGGTCGCCTACGGCGTCGAGCAAGAGTTCGAGCGCCTCTTCCTCGTTGGTCATCGTAACCGGCCCCCCATAGCCGGGCCTGATCGAGCTCAGCTGTTCGACCTGGACGCCGTCGGTGAGACCGAGTTCGGAACTCAGCTGCTCGAACTGCCCTCCGTTCGTGAGCTCCAGTTCGGTGACGAAATTCGGGAATACGGCGATCGGGTTTTCTTTCTTTGTGACGACGAGGTGTTTCGCGTCGTGGGACGTCCCGGCTTCGACGGCCCGCAGCCACTCGTAGCGGTGAGATACGCAACCGAGTTCCGACTGTTCGACGACGGTGTTCCACTGATTTCGGTGTATTGCTTCGACAGTGTCGAGTTGTTCGACTGTAAGTGACATCGTTGCTGACCCTTTCAGGAACGGACGAATAACTACACTCTCGCTACCGGTGTGTTCAGCGGTCCATACAGCAGTTATGGAGAGGAAACAGCGGGGCCAGTGTTTAGCTGTGACGATCGTCAGGACGGGACGTTCCCGTACGCCGCCACCAGTCCCCGGATCCAGGCGGCTCAGTCGTCGCGTACCGCGGTGAGATACGTCGACAGTGCGTAGGCCATCCACGCCTGACACCACCGCATCAGCGTGAACTGCTTCGTGTAAAATCGCCGCTGCTGATAGTAGAACTGGCCGTCGCCCGCGTACAGTGCGTCGATCGTCCAGTCGATAATCCGGCGGGCGAACGCGAGATCGCCAACTTCGGTGAAGACGATGATCCCCTGGGCGGCCGCGTGGATATCACGCGGGTACGTACTCGATTCGTCCCAGTTCGGTGCGCCGTCTGCGTCGAACAGCGTCTCCCGGTAGAACGACATGGCCCGATCGATCGTCGCGTCGTACCGGTCCGAGCCCGTCAGCTCTCGGTATCGGAGCAGCGACTCGATAATGAACCCGTTGTGGAAGTTGTCCATCGAGAGATGAGACCCCGTCGGCGGATCGGTGTACATCCAGCCACCGATCGCCGTCTGCTTCGTGGCGACGTAGTCGAGGATCGATGTGGCCGCCTCGCGGTACTCGGGTTCGTCGAAGTAGGCGTCGAGTTCGAGCAACAGGCGTGCACCGATCGCGTTCGCGTTCAGCGTGTGCGGCGGTGTAGCCGACTCCACAGTCTCGCCCTTTGTCGCGGTATAGTTTATCCGGGCACCGGTCTCACACTCTGTGTAACAGAGGTCATCAAGAACGAACGCTCCTGCTGACTGGGCGGCGGTCGCGTACTCGGGTTCGTCGAGTGTCTCTGCAGCCTGGAGCAGCGCCTGCACCGCGTAGGCGGTCGAGACGACACCGGAGGCCTCACCGGGCACCGACGGACGATCGCTCGAGAGGCCCTGTAAGGGATGTCTATGTCCACCACCACAGAAGTGCTCGGACCAGTCGTTATCTTCTTCGAGTAGCCAGTCAGCGAGCGATCGCGCCTCCGCCGCGTACTGTGGCTCCCCTGAGAGCGCGTAGACGTCGAGGTTCGCCATCGCAAACAGCGCCGCGCCCTTGTAGCTGCGCCGCTGTTCGACGCGGAATAGCGGGCGCAGATTGATCGGTGCGCGCTTGACAGTCTCCTGGACGGCCAGATTTACCAGTTTGCTCTCGATCGGCAGTCGCTGTACGAACGCACTACTCAGTCCATCGGCGTAATCCCAGCCGGTGTACTCCCGATCGCTCGCGTAGGCAAGTGTCTGCTGACAGCGTCGAAGCAGCCGATCGTGGTCACCGCTGATTCCGTCGCTATCCTGCGATCGTCGGTCGTGTGTTGATTGGTGCTGGGTCATAGTCGTTCGAATCCTCCGGGTCGATCGTTCGCGTTGCAACGCTCCGTCTAGGGTCGGGCTGGCTGTCCTCTCATCGCTCTCTGTCTCTCACAGTCAGTCCTCCTCGACTGGCAGATTCGTCGGGATCGATTCCGCCTCTGGCCTCCGAATCGCCCAGATGGGCGCTCGGGTCCGTTCGATCAGCATCGCCGTCGGTCCGCCGCTGCCAGACATCCGTCCCGGTTTCTACCCCCGGGAACTGCTGGAGCAGTGTCGCTGGTGGTGTCAGCCAGGCACCGAGATCGTGTCGATCGACGTCCCAGACGGCTCTCGACGCGAACACCGTCGAGACGAGTTCACGAACTGATTCGGTTGTCCGGTTTGCGAGCGCAAACTGCAGTTCTCGAAGGGGAAACAGCATCTCTCCCGCTGTCGCCGGTGTCTGGATCGGTAACTCGACGTCGAGATCGAGTCGGTGGGCGACGATCGTCGACGCGAACCGGTAGCCGTGCTGGCTGGCCAGCGCGTAGGAGGCCCAGAACTTCGGGTTGATCTCCATGAGGACGAACGAGCCGTCCGCCCGCTGTTTGAACTCGACGAGTGCGACGCCGTGCCAGTCAAGCGCTTCGAGCAGCCGTTGTGCCTGTGTTTCGAGTTCCTCGTTTGGATTGAGGCGAAGGTGTGTTCCACTTCCACCGTGGCGCGGCACGGATCGGAGTTCCTCATGCGTGGCCGTAAGCGTTGGCTCGCCATCGAGCCAGGCCATCCCACAACCGTAGGTGATCCCGTCGTTGTCGATATACTCCTGGACGAGCACCTCGCCATCCGACGAGGCCTGCCGAATTCGATCGTAGGTGTCCCAGAACGCCGCGGGCTCTTCTACGGGTTCGGTCGCCGCTTGTCCGTTCTCGCGGCGTGCCTTACAGAAGACCGGAAACGGGAGTCGCTCGCTGATATCGGGTCGCGTGCCCTCGTCGAGCTCTGCGACGACGTCCGAGTGATCGGCCGGGGTGTCGAGTCCGAGACTGCGGCCCCGAGACAGCGTTATCGTCTTGTCTGCTGCTGCCTCGAACGCGTCCACCGACGGCACACAGAGGGTGACGCTATCAGGAATGGCCGATCGAATCTCCTGGACAGTCGCCATCGAGTCGTAGCCGATCGGGAGCACCATGTCGGGACGATGTGTCTCGATAATGGACAGCAACGCCCTATCGAACAGGGGATCGTCGGCGGGTGGAACGACCCGGCCAACGTCACAGTACCTCGATCGGAGGAGCCGACTGTGGGCTGTCGTTCCGGTCCCGATGATGGTGGCGTCCAGATCCTCGGTGAGTTCTCTCGCGATCGCCAGCGTATTATCATAATCACCGTCGCAAAGCAGCACCGACGGTCGACTGGAACGCATAGAACGTGCTCGCTCGTGTACAGCAAAGAGTAATAGGCGAGATGCAATTCTCACTCTCTCGTACAGGTCAATGTATCACAACATTTGCCGGCACCCGTCGTTACACCGGAGTATCGTACCTGGGCGTCACACTCTCACCCCAGCAACGGAGATACGGGTGGCGTACCGCCAGCAGAGGGTTGTTCCGGCTGGAATCTGCTGTAGGCCGGACTCACAGACCGTATCGGCGTCTAGACCGCCGCTAACTCCTCGAACGCCTCAGCAGCCGTTCGGGTCCCCTTCGAGATGAGCACGTCGCCGCCGCGGATCTCTGCATCGGCGTCGCCGACCAAGAGCCAGCCATCGTCCGGTCGTCGGATGGCGATCACCGACATTGTCGTGTCGGTGTCGGGGACGCCGCCGACGATCGCGGTTCCATCGAGCTCGCTCCCCGCTTCGACCGGCACCCGCGTAATGAGTTCGTCGCTCTCTTCGACGGCCATTCCGACGACGGGGTGGACCTCGATGTCTCGAAGCACACCCTCGCTGATGTCGACCGCTGCGTCGCTGATGACCTCAGTCGAACTGCCGAGGTGAATCAGCCCGCGCAAGGTGACTGGATCCTCGGCGTCGGCTGCCGCCCGGAGCGTCCAGGCCTCGAACCGCGATTCCAGTGCGTCGACCTCGACCTCGAGGTTCCGGACCTCTTCGGCCAGTGCCTCGCTGTCGAACAGCACGGCGCTGTAGGCCAGATCGACCGCCAGTTCGGAGAGGTTTTTCATGTGGACGATCGTATCCACCGCCCGCTCTAAGTCCTCGACCTCCGGGGTGTCGACCGCTGGCGGTTCGTACTCCGTTCCGGTCAGCGTCTCGTAGACGTCGCCGATCGAGATATCCGGCCCACGCAACAGGACGACGTCGTCGCTGCGGATCGTGGTCTCCGGACCCGGACTGAGGAGCCATTCATCTCCCCTCCGGAGGGCGATCATCCGGACCCCGGTCTCGGACTCCAGGTCGATGTCTGCGAGCGTCCGATCGGCGTACGCGGAATCGGCGTCGACGATGCCACGGACGAGCGTCTCGACGGCTTCGGGCAGTGCTGTACGCATCGCTTCTGGAAGGCCGATATCTTCAAGGACGACCTTCGCGATGTCGCCGGCAGCATCGCTGATTGCGTCCGCGGCGGCTACGATCCCGAGCACCGGCGCGAGCCGTTCGGCGTCGTCCGGGCTTCGCGTCGCCATCATCAGCCCCATTCGGGCTCGCATCTCGAGGACGTCCATCTGCTCTTCGAGACGCAACACTTCCATCGCGATGTCTTCACTGGAGTGCAAGACGGCTGAGTAGGATAGATCTATCAGTAGTTCCGCTGTATCTTTCATTTCGACGAGCACGTCTTTGACGTTGACGGGCTCGTACTCGATCGGCACGGACGCCTCACCCTCAAGTGGATCCATACGCTAGCTGAGTCACCCTCATCAAAAAAGCGTTTCCCGCCCAGTTCCCTCTCACGACGATGACTTCCGATACGGTTTTGGACGGCCACAAAGAAGCCACGGACAATGATCGATCGGAGCTATCTGCGCGACCAGCCCGACGAGGTACGCGATGCCCTCGAGAACCGAGGTGCCGAGATCGACCTCGACGAACTACTCGACCTCGACGAACGCTGGCGGGAGCTGAAAGCCCGCGGGGACGAACTGCGCCACGACCGCAACCAGATCACCCAGAAAATCGGCAAACTCGTTGCCGAAGGGAAAGACGAAGAACGCGAGGAGGCGATCGCCCGATCGAAAGAGCTCAAATCGGAGATCGAGGAGGTCGAGAGCGAGGCGACCGAACTCAAAGACGAACTCGACGAACGGCTGCTCGGCGTTCCCCAGATTCCTCACGAGAGCGTTCCGCTCGGCGTCGACGAGCGCCACAACGTCGAGGATCGACGCTGGGGGTTCGACGAGCTGCGGACGCTTCCTGACGAAGTCGTCCCACACTACGACCTCGGCGAGGAGTTAGATATCATCGACGAGGCTCGCGGCGCGAAGACGACCGGCTCGGGCTTTTATTTCCTCAAGGGCGACGGAGCCCGGCTCGAACACGCGCTCGTCCAGTTCATGATGGATATCCACCGCGAACAGGGCTACGTCGACCTCTTCCCGCCGATCCCCGTTACAAGCGAGTCGATGCGTGGGACCGGCCAGCTGCCCAAGTTCGCCGACGACGCCTACCGACTCGGCGGCAGCAACGACGAACCGTACGACGACGACGATCTCTGGCTCTGTCCCACTGCTGAAGTGCCGGTCACCAACATGTACGCCGACGAGATCCTGCTGGCCGACGACCTCCCACTGAAACACCAGGCGTACACCCCGAACTTCCGGCGTGAAGCGGGCGAACACGGCACCGAGACACGCGGCATCGTCCGGGTCCACCAGTTCAACAAGGTCGAACTCGTGAACTTCGTCGAACCCGAAGAGAGTTACGATCGACTCGAGGCCCTCCTCGACGAAGCGGAGGAGGTCCTCCGACAACTCGGCCTTCCCTACCGCATTCTCGAACTCTGTACCGGCGACCTCACGTTCGCAAGCGCCAAGACCTACGACATCGAGGTCTGGGCTCCCGGTGACGATATGGAGGACGGCCCCGACGACGGTGGCCGCTGGCTCGAGGTCTCCTCGGCGTCGAACTTCGAGGACTTCCAGGCCCGCCGCGCCGGCCTGCGTTACCGCCCCGAGCGCCACGAATCGGCTAACTACCTCCACACCCTGAACGCATCGGGGCTTGCGCTCCCGCGCGTGATGGTCGCGATCCTCGAGTACTACCAGAACGAGGATGGAACGGTCACGATCCCCGAGGCGCTGCAGCCGTATATGGACGGCCAGGAGATCATCGAGGGCCACGAGAAGGTCGGCGAAGCGGCGCTGGGTGCCGGCGATCGAGACTAAGCGCGAAGCCAGTCAGTAGGCTTCGACAGCAATACCACGTCACCCGCGTTGGCGGTGAGAACTGCGTCGGCAAGTACGTCGTCGATCGCCGCGATGTCTGTATCGTTCGTCTCGACAGCCGCCTCCTCTCTGCTGTGCGATCCGCTTGGACAAGTAGCCGACTGGCTGTTCGGGAACTCTCCTCATCGATACCGTTTGTTCGAGTAATTTCCTTCTCGACACCGGCTGTTCGGACAATCTCCTTCTCGATACCGACTCAATAGCGCAACTCTCGACCGGGAAACTGTGACGCGGTGCTGGGCGAGAAAAAAAAACGATAGAAACCGCAACTCAAGCCGCAGTTCGATGGCCTAGATGTATTCGATCGCTGGCGGCAGTTCGAGCTTCATGCCCTTGCGCTCGCGGATCTCCATGATCTTCTCGCGCTGGAGGGAGTCAGACATGACCTCGAAGCCGGCGTTTTCGGTGTTCCAGGAGGCACGCCCCTCGGTCGCAGAGCGGATGTCGCTTGCGAACCCGATCATCTCGCCGACGGGTGCGATCCCCTCGACGACCATGAGGTCGCCTTCCTGGTACATGTCGTCGACGCGGCCACGGCGACCCTGGATCTCGCCGGAGGCGGCACCCATGTGGTCGTTTGGCACGTCGATACGGACGTCCTGCATCGGCTCGAGCAGCTTGATCTTCCCGTCGATCAGCGCCTTGTGGAGCGCGTTTCGGGTTGCCGGGATGACCTGTGCTGGGCCACGGTGGATGGTGTCCTCGTGGAGTCGGGCGTCGTGCAGGCGGATGAGCGTCCCCTGAACCGGCTCGTTCGCGAGCGGGCCGTTGTCGAGGGCATCCTCGAACCCCTCGATCACGAGTTCCATCGTCTCGTTCAAGTGCTGGATACCTTTCGTGTCGTCGATGAGAATGTTCGTCCCGTGGATGTGCTCGACTTCCTGGGAGTCGTCTTTCTCCATGCCGGCCTCTTGTAGGGCCTCACGACGTTCCTGCTCTGGCATGTCCATTGACGCCTCGCCGAGTTTGATCGTGTCGACGAGTTCGTCCGGCATCGGCTCGATCGAGACGTAGAAGCGGTTGTGGCGGTTTGGCGAGATGCCTTCGATCTCGGCACTTGGCTCCTGGGGCTGCTCGCGGTAGACGACGATCGGCTCACCGGTGTTGACCGGAATGCCCTGGTTCTTCTCGATACGCTGGGTGATGACTTCGAGGTGAAGCTCACCCTGTCCGGAGATCAGGTGCTCGCCGGTCTCCTCGTTGATCTCGATCTGGATCGTCGGGTCCTCTTTGGAGACCTGTCGCAGCGTTTCGATGAGCTTCGGCAGGTCGTCCATGGTCTTTGCCTCGACGGACTTCGTGATGACCGGCTCGGAGATGTGTTCGATCGACTCGAACGGCGTCATCTCGATGCTGGAGACGGTCGAGCCGGCGATCGCGTCGCGCAGGCCGGTGACGGCGGCGATGTTCCCTGCAGGAACTTCTTCGACTTCCTCACGTTCGCCACCCATGTAGATGCCGACGGACTGGACGCGGTTCTTGCCCGCGGTGCCAGAGACGTAGAGCTCCTGGCCTTTCTCGAGGGATCCCGAGAAGACACGACCGCTTGCGATCTCGCCCGCGTGGGGGTCCATCGAGATGTCGGTGACCATGAAGACGACGTCGCCGTCTTCGTCGACCAGGCGCATCTGTTCGGCGAGTTCGGATTCGGCGTCACCACGCCAGATGCGTGGAATACGACGTGGCTGTGCGTCGACAGGGTTCGGGAAGTGCTCACAGACCATGTCGAGGACGACGTCCGACAGTGGCGTGCGCTCGTGGAGCTCCTGGCGCTTGTCCGAGCGCTCGAGATCCATGATGTCACCGAAGTCCATCCCGGTACGCTGCATCGACGGCATCGAGACACCCCACTTGTAGAGTGCGGAGCCAAAGCCGACGGTGCCGTCTTCGACGGAGACGGTCCAGTCGTCGATATCGTCCATGTCCTGGGTCATGCCACGGATGAGTTCGTTGACGTCGTGGATGACCGAGAGGAGACGCTCTTGCATCTCCTGGGGCCCCTCCTGGAGCTCGGAAATCAGTCGGTCGACCTTGTTGATGAACAGGGTCGGTTTGACACCTTCACGGAGTGCCTGTCGCAGGACGGTTTCGGTCTGGGGCATGGCCCCTTCGACGGCGTCGACGACGACCAGCGCACCGTCGACGGCGCGCATCGCACGGGTCACGTCGCCACCGAAGTCGACGTGGCCCGGCGTGTCGATCAGGTTGATGAGGTGGTTCGTTCCCTCGTACTCGTGGGTCATCGAAACGTTTGCTGCGTCGATCGTGATCCCACGCTCCTGCTCGTCTTCCTCCGTGTCCATCGCCAGCTGTTCACCAGCGGTTTCGTTGGAGATCATGCCAGCACCGGCCAGCAGATTGTCAGAAAGCGTCGTTTTGCCGTGGTCGACGTGAGCGGCGATGGCGATGTTCCGGATGTTCCCCGGCTCGTCCATCAACCGTTCACACTCTTGAACGATCTTCTTGCGTCGGCCCATATATCCCCCTTTACCGGTAGCGGGGTCAAAAGGGTAGTGTTTCGTCGCCGCGCGAATCCGTCGATGTTACCGGTTGGGACGCCGGAATTTCCAGTTTGAGTGAGTCAATACCACACACCCACGATCGGTCCGCGATTCACGGTCGGGATTGTTGCAACGATTTGCCGTCGATCGCCCCAGCGGTTCGGCAATCAGTGCCGATTGATTATGAGGGTCGGAGTGTCATTACACCTGACGATGCTGGGCGTAAGAGACATACTTCGATAGCACATGGTATCGGTACACATGGATGTCCGCGTTCAGGGACCGGGCCCCTCATCACCGTTCCTCAGTGCCCGGGACCGCTTCGAAACCGAACACGATCTCTCGCTTCCAGTCCGGGTCCAGTTGCGGGACGATCCTGACGAGCGTACCTGGGCGGGTCACTACGACGAGTACCACGTCCTCAACATCTCGCGACAGGCCGCCACCTCGGCGATGGCTCGGGAACTGATTCTCCACGAGTTCTCCCACATGGCCAGACACGAACAACAACACCCCTCTCACACCCAGTCGACCGAAGAGGTCCTCTATCTGGCGCTCGCTGGGAGATCAGTCGAACAGCGCAAGCTTACCCACTGTTACCAGATCGCCAACCACATGAAAGACATCTACGCCGACGATATCACGCTCTCGGTGGGTTCCGGAGAGAAACTCTGTTCGTTTCTCGAATCGAGTCTCGCGACAGCAGTCGCCGATCGTCCCGACACACCACCACGCCCGGGGCTGGTCCGAATTTCGCCGAGTGCCGATCCCGAAATCACGGCCGTCAACGCGGCGTTCGCGCTGGCCCTCGCGGAACGCCACGACCTGGTCGATGACGATCACCGACTGTACGACCTCGCACACGCAGCCGCGATGGACGCCCCGGAAGTCCCGTTCGGCGAGTTCAAACGCCGCTTCCGAGAACTCGCACGCGACACCGACTCGAGTAGCTACCGGCAGGTACTCGTCGAGGCGACCCGGTCGTACGTCGGCGGTGGCGGGCAGGCGGCCGACTAGCGCCGACGACGGGTACCCAGCTTCGTTCGGGAACTCGCGCAGGAAGACAAGAGCGTCTCGTGGAATCGATCGCAGACGGCGTACATGTCTCTTTCATACGATCGGCCTGGTGTATACGTCACTTGCAGTCGCTCGTAGCACACAGATCACTTGCAACCGATCGTAGTATGCTCTGGTGAAACCGATCGTAGATGGGACACACGCGGTGGTTAGTCCGGCCCGAACACTTATTGTTTAATGTACTCTACCTATGGAACATACAACCGATGTTCTCGGCTACGGACCCCCAACAGGAGTTAGCCGATGATTCGTTTTCTCGAGAGCTATCCGAACTCAAACGACGGGGTGCCAGCATCCTCGTCGTCGGCTCCGTTCGCCCCGGTCACCAGTGTGCGACTGCCCGTCGTCTGCTGGGTCGTGGCACCGATCGAACCCGTCGCCGCGTGCTCGTCTCGACCACCGGCGACGGTCACGCCCACGCATCGGACTTCGACTCCGCCTCGCCGCAGATCCACCGGGTAATCCAGTACGAAACCCAGACTCGGTGTGCTGTCTCACAGGAGTCAGCTGTCGATACCTGTTCTACGCCGTCGGTCGACACCGATCACACGGTGACTGCAGAGACGCTCGGTGACCTCGGTATCACAATCTCGACTGCGATCGATGCGTTCGAGGCCGACGCTGACGGACTAGAGCCAGGCGAACTTCGAGTCGGCGTCGACTCGCTGCTCCCGTTGCTCGACGACTACACCACAGAAACACTGTTCAAATTCATTCACCTGACCAACGGTCGCGTTACCGCTACCGATGGCATGGTCCACTATCAGCTTCCTGTCGAGCGTTCCGCCGACGTGGTCAACGTTTTGACGCCGCTGTTCGACATCCTCGTCGAGCTCAGAGAGCACGACGGACTGCTCCAGGAGCGGTGGTCACTCTCCGAGAGCGGCCTCTGCTCGGGCTGGATCTCGCTTTCCGACCCGTAACAGCTATTTTCGGTCGACGACTCATCGTAACCCTGCCGCTGTACCGCGATTCCACCCTCCCACTCTAATGGAACCGAAATTTGAACCGACTGACGACGGCCTCGAAATTATCGATCCGATCGAACGGCATCGGTGCCGACTGACCACACACGAACCGGTGACTCCAAAACCGGTCGATTGCGATCGGATCGAGTACCCGGTCACGTCTGCCGTCGAGATTACGGCCGAGATGCTGACGCTGCCGACGAAAACCGTCATTTACGTTCGTAATACTGATGGAAAGATGTTGGATGAGGTGCAACCGAATGAACAGCGATTTCTGTCTCGCGACAACTATATTTTAGACCTCTCTACGTCGTTAAAAACATATGCAAAGCTGGAAACGAGTGTGCAGGTCTACTCTGATGCGGACCGGACCTATCTCTCGTTCGAGGGTCCAACTGTACTGACTCTCGGTGCACGCTCGTATCATACGCGTCCAGCGCATACGATCACTACGACGGCAGAACCAACGGACGTAATGAAAGCAGTCTCGGCGTTCGGATCGGCTCTCAAAGTGATGACCGTGGAACGATCGTATCCGACGCTTCGAGGGCACCCGCCGGCGCTCGAACGTGGCCCGAAGTTGGATATACCCGACGAGATAGAACGGCCACAGACCGGTGTTCGAATCGAGGTCCCACCAGAACTGGGTAACATCTGTGTCGTCACACCGTTAGCATACTATCTTGGAGCATCCGTGACACCAGGAACGGAGCCAAAGCTCGTTACTGAAACGGGATACAGTTACCCGCTCGACGCAGACGGCGGGTTCGAGCGGACCGTTGAGCGAACACTAAAGCAGCTCTTTTTGCTCGATTGTGTCGTTCGATCCGAAGGATCAACCCCGCTTCCACTCCACGAACGAACGATCGTTGAACCGCTTCTCAGCTTCGAACTCGAAGACGCGTACGGACAACCGCTTACGGAACAGCTCGAGCTGTACCTTGAGGTTCCGACGTCTTCGCTGGAGTCACAGTTACCACACTGGCAACTCGAAACGCAGATCGATTCCCCGGCCGACGCAATCGAATTTCTTCCGTTCCTTGCGTACGATCTCTCAACCGTAACAATTGCAAGCAATGATCACGACTCCAAACAGAAGCCACGGGAGACGAGTCAAACAGCGGCAATCGAAGCGTTTACTCGGGGAACAAATATCAGGAACGGGGCTTCAGTTAGAGGATCAACCACCGCTTCAGGTCCAAACGAAGAGCCAACGACTCCAACGGTTCAGCAGTACTGGCGAGGGAGAGACTCATCGCCAATTACGAGCACGACGCCAGTGGCAGCGTTCCACAACGACATCGGACGAACGTCGAAAGAAGGCCCCATCGCGATCGACGTCATCTGTAACGACTCGGAGATGGACGAAGAACTCGAACTAGTACACGACATTTATGGAACTCATCAAGACCTCCCGCTTGATGTGACGATTCATCACAACCTTACGAAACGCGAACTCGAATCCGTTTTTATGAAAGAAAGCGACTTCTGTCACTATATTGGCCATATCGATGCAGACGGATTTCAGTGCTCGAACGGGAAATTCAACGCGAAGTCTCTCGATGCTACCGGAACAAAGGCATTCCTACTGAATGCATGCCAATCTCATGATCAGGGGCTGTATTTAATTGAAGCAGGAAGTATTGGCGGTGTTGTAACCTTTGGTAATGTCGTCAACGGTGGTGCAATCGGTGTTGGCTGTGCAATCGCACGTCTTCTCAATGTGGGTTTTCCGTTATATGCAGCGCTCGATATTGCTCGAGAAACGAGTCTTACTGGCAACCAGTATACTATTGTTGGCAATGGTCATACGACAATCTCTCAATCCAAGAGAAAAGTCCCGATTTTGTATTTAGATTCAAACGATACTCGTCGCCGATCGAGTCAGAGCACGTTCGAACTACTGACGTATGTGGGCTCTGCGTCGACAAAAGGTGGTGTATTCACACCAGCTATAGACAGTGTTGGGTCGTATTATCTAGTACCTGGAAAGACGGAACAAATGACCGTAACAGCGTTAGAACGTGATCGATTTTTCAGTTTGGAAAACGTTCCAATTTTGTCCGACGGGAACCTTTTCTGGAGTGAAAATTATACTACTTGAGATCGCAGATTACGGCCCAAAGAAACCAGCTGCTGCGGCAGTTCCTGCCTGCGAAAGCAACAATACAATCGTGAACAGGGCGCCAATCATTCGTGGATGATTCGTCAGGTACTGGGTCATCTCTTTCATGATGCATGCTATCTGTAGGACGCGCTTGTAATGAATTTATTTTAATATATCAGGCATGAAAATAATAGTATTATATTTCAACATAGGTTGTGGTAATCTAAAAACAATAGCTATGCGTCTCAGACTGCCAATTCTCCCCATCGGAGACCGAAAGTGGGGCTTGCGTACCGCTTGGCCAATTAGTCATCGAGTAACTGTCGCAGTGCTCGATCGAACTCCTCACTCGAAAATTCCTGTCGGACCGCTGCTGCATGCTCTTGACACTCTTGTAGCGCCCGTGTAACAGCGACATATCGATCGCGTACATCGGCATCTGACTCCAGTTCACTCTGGAGTACGGCCCGTTCGGTTGCCAAGCGATAGCAGTCGGTCATCGATGCGTCATATGCTTGCTGCAGTGCCAGCCGTTCGATCGTCTCACACAGGTTCTCATCCGAGACCGGTTGCACCAGAAACTCGTCTGCACCACGATCGATCGGATCCTCCTGTGGAACATCAGTGGCAAGTGCGAGAATCTGTGTCTCGGGTGTGGACTGGCGAACGGTATCGATTATCCCGCGCGCGCTGGGCGCATCGAGTTCCCACTCGACGACGAGCAGCTCGTAGCTGTCGCTGATCTGGTCGAGGATCGATCGGTCAAAATCAGCGTGGGTGGTCTCGATCGGTACTCGACGGGTATCGAGATCGATATCTGCGAACGAGCGATCCGAATGAACGACCAAGACGTGAACGGTAGATTCCAACAACACAGCTCGTATTGCTACTCATCGGCAGGTGCTATTAAATATGATCAGGAGAGTATATATATTAGATTAACCGGTATTAGTGTCGGCAATACGACTGAAAGCGCGCCGAACGAGCACTACAATCGCTATCAAATCAGCTACCAACGCATCCCGCTGGCTTCATCCGATCGCAAAACAAAAACGAGCAGACGTTAGCGTGCAGCCGCTGCAACGCGTTCTTTCTCTTCTTTCTGACTTACCGCGTACGTCTGGACGTCGTAGTTCGCCGCGCCGATCAGCTGTGTCGCGATCGCTTCGTCGACAGACGTCGGCGTTTTGAACGAGTCGTTGTAGACGCCTTCGGCGAGGAACTTCAGGGCCTGGTCGACGCGTCGCTGAGGGGCGACGTCGACGGCTTTCGGGACCGAGATGCCACCGTATTTCAGGCGGACGGTCTCCTCTCGAGGCGCTGCGTTCTCGACGGCCGTCACGAGGACCTGGATCGGGTTCTCCTCGGTTCGCTCGTGGATGAGCTCGAAGGCGTCACGGACGTGGTTGAGCGACTGCTGTTTCTTGCCCGTGTTCTCTTCGGTCTGCATCAGGCGGTTGATGAACCGCTCGACGATCGAGATCTGGGACTTCTGGAACTGTTTGCTGGCGTGGCGACCGGCGGTGTGAGCGATCGGCGTCACGGCGATGTAGCGTTCGGTAGATGGGTCGCCGTACTCGATCTCGCCGAGTTCCCAGGTGCCAAACAGCTTTGCGCCGACGTCGGCGTCGGTGTCGCCGACCGGGGCGTCAGGGTCGGGTTGGTCTTCTGCCGCCATGGTTATCGCACCGGTTTCTCTGCGTTCCCGCGAACGAGTTCCTTGAGTGCGACACCGTTGACCTTGTCAACCTTGTAGTTGACACCGGAGAGGTCACCCATCGCACGACCTTTCGCCCCACCGATCCCGGCGATGGTGACTTCGTCGTGTTCGTCGATGAACGAAATTGCGCCGTCACCGGGACAGAACGCGGTGACCTGCTTGCCGTTTTTGATCAGCTGCACTCGAACGCACTTTCGGATCGCCGAGTTTGGCTGTTTGGCTTCGATGCCGACTTTCTCGAGTACGATACCTCGTCCCTGTGGTGCGCCCTCCAGGGGGTCGGACTTCTCGCGAAGCCCACGTGCGCGGCGCGCGTAGTCAGAGTCGGACCATCGCTGATTCTGACGGTCTTTTTTGAGCTTACGCGCGGCGTACTTGCCGTTTGCCATGGGAATCGCTATCCGACGAAGGCACTTAAGCGGCCCGTTTCGAATCGGGCGTAACGCGACGAGAGCGCTTTAGATACATCGCTCGCCGACTCTGCGGGCGTCTCACTCGTTCCTGCGACGGCCAGAGCGGGCGTTAGCGCTGCTCGGATACGCTGTCCGTTCCGAACGGGGAGCCGCCGTCCTATAATACGCAGGTGGGAATCGATCGCCCACTCAAAGCAACTGGACGTCGTCGATCGCGAAGTGCCGTTTTGCAAGCCGTCGTGCAGCATCGATCGTCCGTCCGTTCGGTCCGATCGCGACGCCGCGGTCCTCGTCGGCAACTTCGACGTAGGCGACGGTGTCGTCGTTCTCGCTGATCGTGACGTTGTAGACGGCTGCCGGCGCGAGCGTGTTCGCGACGAAATCGGCCGGTTCGGCGGCACCTTCGATGAGCCGAGCCTGTTTACCGATACGGTCTTCGAACTGCTGGACCGTCCGTCCGCCAGGGCCGATCGCCTCCCCCATCTGCCCGCTCGCGACGACGATCAGGAGTCGATCGTCGCCGTCTGCAGTATCGACGATGCAGTCGGTTCCGCTGGCGCCTGTCACGTCCTCGAACGCTCCGAGATACTGTCGGGCGTCGTCGTCCAACCGGACGCCCATCGATCAGTCAGCCTGGCTGCTGGAACTCGTCGACCCCATCCGGAGATCGACGTCGCCAGTGCCAAGCTTGATCGGCTTGCCGACGATGACGTTCTCGGTGACACCATCGAGTTCGTCGACTTCGCCGTGGATCGCCGCGTTCAGCAGGTGGTTGACCGTCACCTCGAACGCCGCACGGGCGAGGACCGACTGTTTCGAGCCCGAGATCCCGTGGCGACCGATCGACTCGATCTCGCCGCGGTTGGTCATCATGTCGGCGACCAGCATGAGGTGGCGGACGTTGACGTCGTCTAACCCCTGCTCGGCGAGCGTGTTGTTCGTCTCCTCGATGATCGCCTCGCGTGCGGCCTCGATACCGAGGTTGCGGTGGATCTCGTGGATGTTGTTACACGTCGTCCGGGAGGCGTCGACTCCCTCGATCTCGAGTGCGTCACCGAAGGCCGACCCCTCGGTGTAGAGGACGAACTCCTCGCTGCCGTCGTCCATCTCTTCGCGACGGATGACGACGCGGGAGACTTCCTCGATGCCTTTGAACGTGATGTCACGCAGCTCTTCGACGAGCTGGAGCAGATCACGGTAGGACGGCTCTTCAGGGCCAAACTGAATTGCGGTTCCCTGCTGAATCGTCTCGACGCCGAGATGATCCTGGATGATCTCGGCGACCTCTTCGGCCGTGATCATCCGTTCTTCGAGGGTATCCTCATTGAGCGAGATCTGGACGCGCATATCGGCGACGTTCGTCGAGACGTCACCCAGCGCGAGGATCTTCGTCGCCTCGATCTTCCAGACGACCTCGTGGGCTTTCTCGCGTTCGGTGGCGTACTCGTCTTCCAGATGGACGGTCATCATCGGCGTGTCGGGGGTTTTCCGGGCGTCGACCAGTTCGATCAGCCGCGGCAGCCCCTGGGTCACGTCGATCTCTGCGACACCCGCGTAGTGGAACGTGTTCATCGTCAGCTGCGTTCCGGGCTCTCCGATCGACTGAGCACTGACGGTGCCGACGGGGTCGAGTGGATCGACACGGGTGTCGAGATAGCGGGTTTCGACGGCTTTCGCTAGCTCGTCGGCGTCCTCGACGGTCGCGTCTCCGCGGTCTTCGAGGGTCTCGTAGACCTCGTCTTTGAGTCGTCGGGGCAGATGGGTGTCCTCGACGACAGCGATCGTATCGTCGTCGACATCGTACTCGACGTTAGTCATCGGAGGTCACCTCCGGGCTCTGGTAGAAGCGACGATCATCCGCTTTCTCCGAGAGGTTCGTCGGCTCGCGTGCCTCGCTGAAGAACGCCTCGCGTTCTGCCTCGGAGTCGAACTCGGAGTCGAGGACGCGACTGGCGATCTGGTCGACGTCGATCGTGTTATCCTCACCGGAGGAGACCTTGACAGGCGAGGTGCCGTCCTCACCGAACTCGAACTGGACGATCGTGTCCGAGGTGTCTCGGACGGTGCCGTCGTACTGGGTTTCGAGTTCGGAAAGGGCGTTGATCAGTCGGCGCTGGAGGTAGCCGGACTTCGAGGTCCGGACTGCCGTGTCGACCAGCCCCTCGCGGCCACCCATCGCGTGGAAGAAGAACTCCCGCGGGGTGAGCCCGCCGGTGTAGGAGTTCTCGACGAAGCCGTGTGCCTCCGCCGAGAGGTCGTTTGGCTTGTAGTGGCTGAGGGTGCGGTCCTCGTAGCCGCGGTTGATTCGCTCGCCCCGAACTGCCTGTTGGCCGACACAGCCGGCCATCTGGGTCAGGTTGAGCATCGAGCCGCGTGCCCCGGAACTGGCCATGACGACCGCCGGGTTGTCCTCGGTGAAGTGCTCTTCTGCGATGTTCCCCGCGTTGTCGCGGGCCCGCGAGAGCGTCTGCATGATCTTCATTTCGAGGGTCTCGTCGATCGTTCGCCCAGGGAGACTCTCGAGTTCGCCGCGCTCGTAGGCTTCGATCAGTTCCTCGACGCGATCGTTTGCGTCGGTGATGGTCTCGTCGATTCGAGCCTCTGCTTCGCTGGGGATGGTCTCGTCGTCGATCCCGATCGAGAACCCGAAGTGCATGATCGCCCGCATTGCGAGCGTCGACACCTCGTTGATGAAGATCCGGGCGCGGGTGTTGCCGTAAACCTTCGTGATCGTGTCGACGATCTCGCCACCGAACTCGCCGACTTCGTCCTCGGCGATCGTTCCCTGTAGCAACTGGCCGTCCTCGATGACGACCGTATCGCCGACGGTTCCCGTAAACTCGAGATTGAGGTCGTCGGGTAGCAGTTCCGAAAAGACGTCGTGGCCGGTCCAGAACGGCTCGTCTTCGTCGTCGACGCCGCTCGGGTCGGGCAGCTCGTCGATCCGGGTCGCACGGAGCAAGTCGAGCGCCTGAGTCTCGTTGAACCGCGGGTTGTCGTGAGTCAGGAGATACATCCCGCTGATGTGGTCCTGGATGGCCCCGATGATGTTCTCCCCGAAACGGGGACTGAGAAGCTGTTCCTGGACGCGCATGAGGACGCGGGCTTCCGCACGGGCCTCTTCGTTCTGGAGGGCGTGCATGTTCATCTCGTCACCGTCGAAGTCGGCGTTGTACGGCGGACAGACAACGGTGTTCAGCCGGAACGTCTTGTACGGCATGACCACGACCTCGTGCGCCATAATCGACATCCGGTGGAGCGACGGCTGGCGGTTGAAGATGACGATGTCGCCATCGATGAGGTGTCGGTTGACCTCCCAGCCAGCATCGACTTTCTCCGCGAGTGCTTCGCAGTTTTTCTCGGTTACCTTCAGTCGCCGACCGTCCGGCCGGCGGACGTAGTTCGCCCCCGGATGGCCTTCGGGGCCGTTGGCGACGAACCGCCGAGCGTCCTCGACGTTTCGATCGGTGACGTTCATCGTCTGGGTCATCTCTGTCGCGACGCGGTCCGGGACGCCGACCTCGTTCAGACTGAGCGTCGGGTCCGGCGAGATAACGGTTCGAGCCGAGAAGTTGACACGCTTTCCGGAGAGCGAGCCACGGAATCGACCTTCCTTGCCCTTGAGTCGCTGGGAGAGCGTCTTCAGCGGCCGCCCCGATCGGTGTCGGGCCGGCGGCGTCCCGGAAATCTCGTTGTCCATGAAGGTCGTGACGTGGTACTGCAGCAGTTCCCAGAGGTCCTCGATGATCAGCTGGGGCGCACCTGCCTCACGGTTCTCCATAAACCGCTGGTTGATCCGGATGATGTCGACCAGCTTGTGTGTCAGGTCGTCCTCGGATCGCTGGCCGTTGTCGAGCGTGATCGACGGCCGGGCCGTGACGGGCGGCACCGGAAGCACTGTCAGGATCATCCACTCGGGCCGGGAGCGCTCGGGATCGATTCCCAGAACCTCCATATCCTCGTCCGGGATCGCCTCGAACCAGTCCCGAATGTCCGACGGCATCAGCTTGTTCGTGTCCTCCTCGGTGAGATCGATGTCGAGTGCCTTCTCGATCGCCTTCCGCTGGCCCTCGCGTGGGCGGAACGACCCAGAGAGGATCTCGTTAATTCGTGTGAGGTCGATCTCGGTCTTTGCGGCGAGTTCGTCCGGCGTCGTTCGCTCGATACCGGCCTCCTCGTCGCCCTGCATCGCGCCGGCGATGCGCTGGGAGTACTCGCTGGTCAGCACTTGCTGGACCTCGTAGTACGTCGTCGGTTTCTCGTGATCGATGTCGTACTGGATCTCGCCACAGTGTGGACAGCGATCCTTTTTGCGAGCCTGCCGGATGGCGGCTTTCGTCACGTCGTTGAGGTCCCGTCCGAGCTTTCGTGATTCGTCGATCTGGTCGTAGAACTCCTCACGCTCGTCCTCCGTCAACAGGAGATGTGAACACTCACGGCACGTCCCCCGGAGCAGCCGCCGAATGAGTTTCGTAAAGCCGACGTGGATGACCGGTGCGGCGAGTTCGATATGGCCGAAGTGACCGTTACACGAACCCGAGTGTTTCCCACAGGTCTTACACTCGAGGCCGGGATCGATGACGCCCAGTCGCGGGTCCATCAGCCCCATGTCGATCGGGAAGCCGTCGTCGTCGTAGGTGTCGGCAGTGATGATCTTCGTCGCACTCATCTCCCGATACTCTTCGGGCTCCATGAGCCCGAAATTGATCGTTCCGATGTCTTTTGGTGTCCCGTTTTGCATGATCTTAGACAGCGTCCGCAAGTTCGAGTCGTGGCGCGATACCCAGAGCCTTCATCTCGTCGAGCAAGAGTTTGAACGCGTAGCTCATCTCGATCTCGTGGATGTCGGTCTCCTCGTCACAGTTTGGACAGTACACACGCCGCTGTTCGACGTTCTCGACCGCGCTCATCCCACAGTTGCCACAGACGTGGATGAACTCGCGATCGGACTCGTCGAGCAGTCGTTCTTTCAGCGTCATCGCAGCCCCGTGGCCGATGAACACGTCCCGTTCCATCTCTCCGATACGGAGCCCACCCTCGCGGGCACGTCCCTCCGTCGGCTGGCGGGTTAGCACCTGCACCGGCCCGCGCGATCGGGCGTGGAGCTTGTTCGAGACCATGTGGTAGAGCTTCTGGTAGAAGATGATCCCCACGAAAATTTCGGCGTCGATCTTCTCGCCGGTGATCCCGGAGTACATGGTCTCTTTGCCGGCGGAGTTGAAGCCGGCGTCTTCGAGCCCCCCTCGAAGTTCGTCCTCGTCCTCGCCGAGGAACGGCGTGCCGTCGACACGACGGCCTTCCATCGCGCCGAGTTTGCCGCCGATCATCTCCAAGATGTGGCCGACGGTCATCCGCGAGGGCAGCGCGTGTGGGTTCACGACGAGATCAGGCACGACACCCTCCTCGGTGAACGGCATGTCCTCTTGGGGTGCGAGGTGGCCGACGACCCCCTTCTGGCCGTGGCGGCTGGCGAACTTGTCCCCGAGTTCGGGGATCCGCTCGTCACGCACCGAGACCTTCGAGAGCTTCGAGCCGTCCTCGCCCTCCATGAGAGTGACGGTGTCGACGACGCCGCTCTCACCGGAGCGCATCGTCACCGAGGTTTCGCGGCGTTTCTGGGGCGAGAGCCCGCCCATGTCGTCTGGCTCTTCTAAGAATCGTGGCGGGGATGTCTTGCCGAGCAAGACGCTGTTCTCGTCGACTGTCGTCTCGGGATTGACGAGGCCGTCCTCGTCGAGGTGGGTGTACGCTTCCTCACCACGTGCACCGCGGACGTCCTGGGAGGGAATCTCGAAGCGGTCTTCCTGGCCACCAGGGTATCGTCGCTCCTCGCCCTCGTAGGTCCGGAAGAAGTGCGATCGAGCGAGCGCGCGCTCGACGCTTGCTTTGTTCATGACGAGTGCGTCCTCGATGTTGAACCCTTCGTAGCTCATTACGGCGACGACGAAGTTCTGTGCGGCCGGCCGATCGTCGTAGCCGATCTGTTCCGTCGTCTGGGTCTTCACCATCGAGAGCTGCGGGTAGTGTAGCAGGTGCTGGCGTGTGTCCGGACGGATTCGGTAGTTCGCACTCGGCAGTCCGAGCGACTGCTTGATCATCCCGGCCCCCATCGTAATGCGCGGCGAGGCGTTGTGTTCCGGATACGGAATCATCCCGGCACCGATCGAGAAGATCAGTGACGGATCGATCTCGAGGTGTGTGTGGTCCTCGGTGAGGTCGTCCTCGTCGACTGCTACGAGGATGTCCTCTTCCTCTTCGGCGTCGATGAACTCGATGTAGCCGTGATCGACGAGGTCCTCGAACTCGAGGTCACCGTTACGGAGTGCCTCTAGTTCCTGCTCGGCGATTCGTGGCTCGCCGTCTTCGACGACCAGGAGTGGTCTGCGAGCACGGCCCGCGTCGGCGTTGACGATTACTTCGCGCGTGCGTTCTTTCACCGAGACGTTGACCATCTCGCTGACGTCCCCGATGCGCCGTGCTTCCCGGATCTGTTCGGCCAGTTCGTGCGGATCGGGGTGTGTCCCCACCAGCGACCCGTTGACGTAGACTTTGGCTTCTCGTTGTTGGCTGCTCATTGGTGATCAGTCGTCTGCGGTCGATCGATCGATGCCTTCGAGTCCCGGAATCCCCTGGACCCCCATCGATGCCAGTTCTCGTTTGAGTTCCTGTTCGTCTTCGACGTTCTGGGAGAGCTCCATCGACTGCGCGAAGTTCTTCACCAGCCCACAGTTCGGTCCCTCGGGCGTTTCGGAGGGGCCGATGCGACCCCATTGGGTCGCGTGCAGGTCCCGCGCTTCGAAGTGCGGCTGAGAGCGGGAAAGCGGCGAGCGAAGCCGCCGAAGGTGAGAGAGAACTCCCATGAAGTCGGTTCGGTCGACCAGCTGGCTCACGCCCGAGCGGCCACCGACCCAGTTCCCCGTCGCGATCGGGTGCTCGAGTCGCTCGGTGAGCACGTCAGATCGAACGACAGTGTTGACCGAGAGGTTGCGGTTGCGCATGTTCGCGCGTTCAAGCTGGTACTTGACGTCCCGTGCCAGCTTGTTCAGCGCCGTTCGGAACAGGTCTTTCATCAGGTCGCCGCTGACCTTCAGGCGCTTGTTCGCGTAGTGGTCTTTGTCATCGGACTCGCGGCGGTTGAGTGCGAGCTCGAAACAGGCTTCTGCCATCCGACAGAGGTAATGGGCCTTGTTGATGCGGACGTCTTCCTCTTCGACGCCCTCCTCGTGGAGGTGTGGCAGGAGGTAGCGATCGATCACGTAGTTCGCGCGCTTGAGCTGGTAGTTTTTCCCCTGGCCCGAGGCGACGCGTTTCCCGAGTTCTTCGATGGCTTCCTCTTCGGTCTGGACCTCGGCTGCCTCCAGGTTCTCGAGCATGTACTTGACGACCTCCGGGTCGTTCGAGACCTTGTGGACGATCTCTTCGTCGGATTCGAGCCCGAGTGCACGCACGAGGGTGACGAAGTTGATCGACCCCGAGACAGAGGGGAACGACACTTCGAGCAAGCCGTCACGCGTTCGTTCACAGAGCACCAGGGCACGATACCCACGGCGCTGGGAGAAGGTCTTTGCGACCTGGATCTCGTCGCCGTACTTGGTGTCGTACTCCGCGAGAATCTTGTTCGGCGCGAGGTCCTCGCTCGTCATCAACACCCGTTCCGAGCCGTTGACGATGAAGTAGCCACCGGGATCGGCAGGGTCTTCGCCGATCTCGATGAGTTCTTCGTCGGAGAAGCCGGCGATGTTACACTTCTTCGAGCCGACCATAATTGGCATCCGGCCGATCTTCGTCTCCGTCGAGTCGACGACCCGCTCTTCGCCTTCCTCGCCTTTGACGATCGACATCTCCATGAACACCGGGGCGGAGTAGGTGATGTTTCGCAGGCGTGCTTCCTGTGGGTAGAGCAGTTCTTCGGAGCCGTCTGCTTCCCGGACACGTGGCGTGACGACACGGACGTCGCCGAGTTCGACGTGGACCGGTTCCTCGCCTTCCTTGTCACCGATGTCCGTGTCGATGGTCTCCTTCTCGTCGACGACTTCCTGCATGCCGCGGGTGAGGAAGGCGTTAAACGATCGGTAGTGGTGTTCAGCGATCCGTTCTTTCGCGAAGTATTCACGCGAAATCTCTCGGCGCGTCTCGCGATTAAGTTCTATTGACATTTATTGTACTACGAGTCGGTATACGATCGACTGATCGGTCGTCCGCGAGTCACGGACGATCTTGATCACGTCGCCGGGCTCTGCCTCGTCTGGCAGGGCGGGATCGCTGTACGCGATTTTGGGCAAGTCTGTGCGGTCGATGTCGTACTCCGAAAGCACCTCCTCGAGGGCCGCTTCCTCGAGGACGGTGTGTTCCGGAACGAGTTCGTGTTGGCTTACGTCTACCATGTGTTGGGAGTGATGTGCGTGTGGGCTATCGGGGGAGAAACGGCTGTCACGAGATACTACAGGCAGGTATCAGTGGGAGGCAGTTAAGGGTTACTAACTTCCTCCAGAAGCGTCGCTATCCGGCCGGGCACACCTGACCGGAATCGACTGTCACAGCGATACCTAACTCGTTATCAGTTAAATTCCTTGTGCTATGCGAGTTCGTGTCATGGTTCTCGTCGGAGCAGACGCCGATCGTGGCCCGATTCACCGTACCACTGCGGGTTCGATTGAAAAGCCTTAATACGATGACCGGGAAACGATGTGTTGTAAGCCCGGGTGGTGTAGTGGCCTATCATACAACCCTGTCACGGTTGTGACGCGGGTTCAAATCCCGCCTCGGGCGCTTTCTGTCGCAACCAATTTTGTGAGCGACGTTCACGTTCAGATGGTTCGCATAACGCTTTGGGCGTATTCTTTGAATTCGGAATCACTACTTGGGTAACCAGCTCACTGTGGTACGAACAGTTGATTGTCGAGATAGCGAAAGCCGGAGAGATGAACGAGACCGAGGTTCTGCGGACGAAATGTGCGCAGGGTCTCAAGTAGAGTTCGAATCTCTTCCGAGGTACGCTTCGATTTCTACCTCGCAAGCGGTCGGACCAGGTACTGCCACGCTCGGCTCGATGACCGTCTCGATCGGACGCTCACCGTGAATCTGGTCTGATCGATGTCAGAACCGTTCAGTCGACTATCGAGAACAGTGGGAGAACAAAACCCTTATCAGTTCGTCGGGAAAAGGGGTGATTGCAGGTTGCCCGGGTGGTGTAGTGGCCCATCATACAACCCTGTCACGGTTGTGACGCGGGTTCAAATCCCGCCTCGGGCGCTTTCTCAGAAGTCAACTTCGTGAGCAACCAGCTCGCTGCGTTGCCACCATCCACGTTCCGAAACAGCAAAACAGGGATTTGACTTCCGGAACGAGCGAACAGAGTGAGCAACGTTCAGCTGGTTCACAGCTCGCGTCGGGCGTTTTCTGTCGCGATTAGTTCCGTGACCCCTGAGTTTTTCACTGAGTGGGAGTCCAGTCACCGATACGCCTCATGGGGAGCTCGAAAGATACCGGCGACGAAACGGAGGCAGCGATTATTTCACAGCTCATTACACTCGGCTATAGCGTTTCGATTCCGTTCGGCGACAACGACAGATACGATTTGATTGTCGACGATGGTACGGATCTCTTTCGCATCCAGTGTAAAACAGCATGGCAGAACAAACCACAAACGATTCGATTCAATACCCACTCGCAGACGACAAAAAACGGTGCCTACCACGAACATACGTACGATGACGAGATTGACGGGTTTCTCGTTCGATATCCGGATCAAGAACAGTTATTCTGGATCCCGATCGAAGATGCGACGGCACAAAAGATGGAACTTAGATATGAAGCCAGTATCGATCACCCTTCGATCAACTGGGCGGCAGACTACGTCTTCGATGGTCAGCTTTCGTGACTGGACTAGTGAGTCTAAAATAGTCTCAACAGCGCACGATTAGTATACTAATATTTTAGTATCCCTACCGTACTGGTATCGATACCAACGTGTCACCGATCGGGGACTCCCGTCGGTGTCGAGCAACCGGACGCATACGAATCTATGTCACAGCCGATCACTGTCCTCGTCGTCGATAACGAACCCGGGTACGCAGACCTGTCGGGATCGATGTTAGAGCGCGAACGTACCGAAATCGAAGCCGTCGCGGCAACGAGTGCGGACGAGGCGCTCGAGGTACTCGATCGGCGGGACGTCGACTGTATCGTCAGCGACTACGAGATGCCGAAACTGACCGGCCTCGAGTTGCTCGAGCGAGTCAGGGAGGACAACCCGGATCTTCCGTTCATACTGTATACGGGGCGTGGCTCGGAGGAACTTGCCAGCGAAGCGATCGCTGCAGGGGTGACCCAGTACTTTCAGAAAGAGCCAGGTGAGGGTCGCTACGCACTGCTTGCAAACCAGATCACGAACGCCGTCTCACAGTATCGGGCGGAGACGGAACTGCGCGAAAGCGAACGTCGCTACGAGCGGACGCTGACGACGCTTCACGAGACGACACGGGACCTAATGCGCGCGGAGACGAAAGACGATATCTACCAGTCGGCCGTGGAGACGGCTGGCGAAATCCTCGACGTTCCAGTTGCGGCGGCGTACGCCTTCGAACCGACAGCGGGCGTCCTCGAACACGCCGCGTCGATGCAGGCATCACGGGAGTTGGTCGATCCCGAACTGTCGTTCGAGCGGGGGACGGGACTCGTCTGGGAGGTGTTTTCCGAGGGTGAGAGTAGCTACTACGAGGACGTTCAGCGAACCAGCGTCGAGCGCGCCCAGACGCTGAGTCGAAGCGAGTTGATCGTCCCCCTCGGGACTCACGGCGTTCTGGTCGCGGGGACTGAGGACGTCGATGGGTTCGACGAAACGATGACCGAACTCCTGCATATCCTGGCGGCAAACACGGAAGCTGCACTCGATCGGGCCGAGCGCGAGCAGTTGCTTCGCGAGCACGATCGGACACTGACTGCACAGAACGAGGAACTCACGCGGCTCAACCATACGAACGAGATCGTTCGTGAGATCAACCACAGTGTCGCGCAGGCGTCGACCCGAAACGAAATCGAGCGAACGGTGTGCGATCGACTCGCTGAGACCGATCGGTATCTGTTTGCCTGGATCGCGACGAGTGACGGCGAGATCCCGTCTCCGACGGCCTGGGCAGGCGTCGATCCGGCCTACATCGATCAGATCCGGGACGATGGTGAACTGGCACCGGAAGTTGGGGTCGTCGAAGAGACACTCGCCACGGAATCGGCGCAGCTAATCCGGAACGTCCTCGAGGCAGACGGCTGGAGTCGGCGACGAAAGGATGCACTGACCTACGGCTACCAGACGGTGCTTTCAGTGCCGCTCGTCGACGACGAACGGCAGTACGGCGCGTTACTCGTCCACCTTCCTGGCGTCGATTCGATCACCGACAGCGAACGCGAAGTGCTTGCTGAACTCGGGGAGACGATCGGGCATGCGATTCGGTCGGTCGAGCGGACGCGAGCGATACTTACCGACAGTCGTACCGAACTCGAGTTGACCTGCCGTGACAGACGTCTGCTCAGCAACCGTCTTTCCAGAGAAGTCGCGGGCGTCCTCACGCTTGAAGGGATTATCAATCGGGCCGACGGCGAAATCGTCCTATTCGTCAGTGCGCCTGCAACAGCGGCGCTCGATTCGCTTACTGCGGAGTGGGCGTCGGTCGAGACGTGTTCGGTGATCTCCGACGGTGACGACCGGACGCTGTTCGAGCTGACGCTTCAGTCGACCCCGTTTTTTGATGTGTTGGGCACGTACGACGTGCAGCTGCACGATGGGACTGCCGAAGACGGTGCGACGACGCTCGTCCTCACCGTTCCCCAGCGCGTCGAAACGCGGTCACTGATCGAGGCGTTACAGGACGACTATCCCGAAACCGAACTCGATGCACGACGCGAGCGGACGGGGACGCGATCGGCCCGCCAGCTCGACACCTATCTCGAAGAAGGGCTTACGGACAAACAGTTCGAGGCCCTCCAGGCAGCCCACTACAGCGGCTTCTTCGAGTGGCCCCGGGAGAGTACGGGAGAAGATCTCGCAGCGGCACTCGACATCTCACCACCGACGTACCACTATCACTTGCGAGCTGCCCAGCGAAAGCTCGTGACACTGGCGTTCGACAGTGGTTCTAATTAATTAGTATCTTCCCAATAGACTATCCAAACAATTAGAAGGTATAGTTAATCCACATCAGTTCATACGAGTAGATGGCGATCTGAAATAGACTGTCGCCACCCCCCCAATCCCCCACCCCCCACTTTTCCCGAGAAATACCGGCTTCAGCGGCAGTGCTTCCTGATCGTCGTATCTGTCGTCACACCACGTGTCACACTCGACAGTCCGCTGCCGATCAGTGTGACTGGGAGTGCGACTCGATCGAGTCATCCCACTCGATCCACTCCTGTTCCCACCCCAGTCGTGATTCGGCACGACGCGTCGCACGTTCGCGATCCTCGCGGCTCGTCCGATTGCGCTCGACGGCCCCTGACTGTTCTCCCTCCACGAGGAGTGGGTCGAACGAAACGGCGTCGAACACTTCACGATCGCCGTCTGGCGCGATCGCTTCCAGTCGCTGGTGGTGTGTTCCACGGGGAAAGACGAGTCGACCGTCATCGTGTAACTGTTGTAATAATGCCCGCGGTGGCTCAACGACGGCGGCTTCGAGGAGGATCCGATCGAACGGTGCATACTCGGGGAACCCCTCCGCACCGTCCCGCCGGTCGACGAGCACGCCGTCGTATCCCGCTTCCGCGAGGTTTTCACGCGCGGCGATCACGATCGGCCGGGAGATGTCGACGGCGTGAACGCTGGTCTCGCCGACGATTTCGGCTGCAACAGCGGCTGTGTACCCGACGCCGACACCAACGATCAGCACCTTCTCGTCGCCGTCGAGTGACAGCGCCTGCAGGAGTCGTGCGGCCGTACTCGGGGATAGAACGCGGGTTCCGAGGACGTCGTGGTCGCGAGCGGCGTAGGCAGTCCGTTGGTCGTCGACGAACACGTGCCGTGGCACGTCACCCATTGCAACGGCGACGGTGTCGTCCGTGAGGACGTTTCGTGGGGGCGAGGCGAGGCCATCGACCATGTCCTCGCGCAGTACCGCGGGTTCCATACGCCGACGTATCCCGCCAGTAGTAATCAATGGCGCGCTTGCCCTGACCACGACTCGAGCGCACACGCAAAGTACAGCGACGTCGTACGGAGCGTGTTCCGGCCAGCCCGCTCTGCTGTCCCGACGCGGATCGAACCCTCGTGGTGGGAGCTATCCGCTCGCGAGCGGCCTCGTAGTCATCGTCGACGTCGGTGCCGAACCGATCGAACGTGACGGAGCTGTCCGTACTCCTGTGGTCACAATAAACTGCGGGCCGAGAGTGCAGGTGTTACCAGGCCGACCAGGCACTCGACGTCTCGTCGTAGGCGTAGACGCGTTTGGCGTCTTTCGCGAAGACGGAATCGCCTCGCTCCTCGAAGCGATCACGACGGTAGCCCGAGGCGTCTTTGCGGACGACGATGGCGTCGATTTCGAACTCGTCGTCGCCGAACTCCTCGACTTCGCCGACCTCGAACTCGAAGTCACCGGGAACGTAGACCGTGATGCTTCGGCTGTCGTCTCGGGAGCCGTCCTGTGGATGGATCGTGACGTTGACGCCAACGTTGTCGACCTCGCGTGTCCAGACGGTCTCGACGTCCTCGGCGGCGGCTTTCTCGGTTCGTTTGTGCTCCTCGAGTTCGAGACTGGTCACACGAACCGTCGAGAGCACCTCCTCGGTTTCGAGGATGAACTCGTCGCCCACTTCGATCGTCTCGTCTTCGGGCGTCGTGGTGTTCGCCGTGAAGGACTCGTCGTCCTGGGAGACAACGACGTCGATCGTCACTTCACGGGTTCGTTCGGGCTGTATCTTGTGGACGTGAGCGCACTCACTGCAGCGAACCGTTAGCGCGCCGCCACCTTCCGTCAGTACCTCGTGGACCGTCTCCAGGTCCGGCGAGCACGACGGACACGGCGTGGGAACGCGGTCCGGAATGTCGTTCATACAGCTCCTAACGGCTACGTACTGAAAAGGCGATTGAACCTGCTTTCGGTCCTATTTCGAGCACGGATCGAAACCAAACCGGGAGTACCCGACCGGACCGATCGACTACGCGTCGGGCAACTCGATCGCCGTTCCGTCGGCGTAGACGGTCGGCTCACGAACGATTCCATCGAGGTGGATCGGCGCTTCGATGTCGCCACCGATCCCGGCATCGTCGCCGATCGCGATATGCACCGTCCCACCGGCTTTCTCGTCTAACAGGACCGAGCCGACGAGTTCCGTGACCGCAACGTTAGTCCCGATCCCGAGCTCGGCGAGGTTGTAGGCGGCGTCGCCGACCTCCTCGGCAGCGTTTTCGATCGTCTCACGGATTTCGTCGTCGGAAACCTCCGTCACGAGGCCGTCTTCGACCGTAAACGAGAGCGTTTCACCGTCTTCGAGGAGCCCATGGGGCATCATCGTCCCGTCGACGACGAACGTCCCGTTGGCGGCGGTCGGACTGATGAACACCTCGCCGGCAGGCAGATTCGACATCGCTCCCGGTTCGTGGACGATGCCGGTGTCCGAGAGCCACTCTCGATCGGCAACGTCGAACGTGATGTCGGTCCCGGCGGGTGCTGTCACCCGGATCTCGTCGGCGTCGGCGACCTGTTCGTGGACGTCCGCGCAGTGGGCCGCGATCGATTCGTAGTCGGCATCCAGCCCCGTTGTGAACACGTCTTCGGTAATGCCGGGAAGGGTCGCGACGCGAGCGCCCGCTTCGTTCGCCTCGGTACGGGCACGGGTATGGCTCAGGCTCTTTGTCGTCGGTGCGAGGACGACGTCGGCGGCGGCCATCGCTCCAGAAACCGGGTCCGGCGGCTCCGCCCCGTGGGTCTCACCCGGCGGGTAGCAAAGCAGGACGACGTCATCCGTACTCTCGCTTGCGATATCGTACAGGGCCTCACCGATCGGCTTCCGGTCGTCGTCGGTGACGATCGCACAGGACTCTCCGGGGTGGAGATTCAGACACTGGTTGATGGCCGTTTCGGCGGCGCGTCGAAGCGAAGACATGCGTGTACTGTGGCCCCACCGGTCTGAAACGCTTTGCCTTCAGGAACTACGACAGGCATTTGACGAAGGACGATACTATCTATACGAGAATGGTCCGGGCAACGGTAGATGATACGCTCTTTGATGAGTCGACGAACGAAGCGATCAGAGCGGCCCTCCCAGAGGCTGCGATCACGTTCTTCGAACTGGTCACCCATCTTGGCGACGGCGCAGCGTTGATCATTTTCGCGACGTTGCTCTACTGGTTCGGCGCGGAGTCGCGCCGAGAACGGCGTGCACTCGTCATCGCGATCGGACTCGCCGCACTCGCGATCAGTGCCGGCATGAAAGGCATCTTCCTGCGGCCGCGTCCCGAGTTGGCGGGCGGGTACGGCGGTTACAGCTTCCCGAGTGCCCACGCGATGGGGGCTGCTGCGTTCTACAGTGCTATCGCCGTCGTCGCCGATACGGGCACGCGTCTCCAGCGCTACGTTGCGGCTGGAACGGTGATTTTCCTCGTCGTCCTCTCGCGGATCGTCATCGGCGTCCACTACGTTGGAGACGTCGTCGTCGGCGCCGTCATCGGGCTAGCGCTGGTTGCGGTCGTCGTCCGTGGCAATCGCTCCGAGCCGGGAGCCGTCTTCGCCCTGGCCGGCGCGCTCGCGGTCCTCGCATACTTCCTCGGCTCGCGGGAGTTTACGGCGCTGACGATCGGGGCTTCCCTCGGTGCGACGGTCGCCTGGCAGTACGTCAAAGCTAATCCAGCACACCCGCGCGGTGCCGCGATTCTCGTACTCGCGTATCTCTGTCTCCCCTTCCTGATCGGTCTCCGGATGATCTTCGGGACCGGCGTCATCCCGGGCCACGCCCTCATCGAACTCGTCGGCTATGCGATCGCGACCGGCGCGGTCCTCGTCGTCCCCAACGTCGCCGAACGGCTGAACGGCTGGCCACCTGTCGACTGGCTGCAGCACCGACTCCCGTTCAGCGGGCGGACGATCGATCAGGACCAGCTCGCCGCGACCTCGAAGAAGTAACTGCGGTTCGGCCAACGTTCGTCTCCTTTTCTGACGGGACCGAGCCGGGTCACTGTGACTCGTAATCGATAGGACACAGACTTACTCTCCGGTGTCTCACTTCGCGGCTTCGGGCGACACGTCTGGAGGATCCGACGACGCAGTCGTCTCGCGTGACTCCCCGGACTCGTTCGAGTCCGAGACCTCGAACGCAGACGATTCATCGAGTCCGGCAGCGATATCGGCGAGTTCGTCGGGCGTTCCGAAGATGTAGACCGTATCCCCTGCCTCCAGGGGTTCGTTGTCCGCCGGCAACGTCAGTTCGTCGTCACCACGATCGATCGCGAGGACGGTTCCCGGCAGCCAGCCGGCAAACTCACTTTCGAGCGAACCGTCGGCCTCCACCGTCACCGTCGTCACCACCGCGTCGTCGCGTCGGATCGCCGACACCAGTGCGTGTCCCTCGCTTGGCGTCTCGGAGCGGGTCGTGAGCCGGTATCGATCGCCCGGTGAGAACGCCATCGCGTCGTCTGCGTCGACGATGAGCGTCGTGACCGAGCCTGCAGTCGCTCGGAGCGTTCCCGTTGTGACGAGCTGACTTGATGCCGCGTCGTCGGTCCAGACCTCGATCGGGTCGCCGGTGGTCGCCTGCGGCGATGGATCCCCGGCGATGGCGACCGCGACTCGATCCGGAGCCAGCGTCGGGCTGATACCCGACTGCCTATCACCAAGCGAGAGTCCGCCGACTTCGCCCGCGTCGGTGAGTTCGAGGTGGGCGTAGCTAACGTCGTAATCGGACTCGATCCGGCGTTTCACTCTCGCCTGTAGCGTTGCCAGCGACAGTCCGCTCGGAAACAGCAACCGCTGCCCTGCAAGTGCCCGTTTGGTCTCCCCGTCGACGGCCGAATAGCCTTCGGCGTCGTCGATCGAGTCGGGGAGCGTCAGGGTGACCGCGAGGCCGGCCGACTGGACGAGCCGCGCGACCCGGCCGCGTGCATCGATGCGATCGATTCCGTAGGTTCCACACGCGAGGTGATCGCCGAGCCGGTGGCCAACGGCAGCGACGACGGTTCCGACGACCACCACACCTAGCAGGTAGCTTCCAGTGGTGTAGTGAACCAGTGGGGAGTCGGCGATGACCGCGCCGTGACGGACAGCGTCGACCGTGAGCCACCCTGTGGGGAGTGCGAGGCCACCGAGGAGCGCGGGCCCGATCGGGAGTTCCCGAACGGTTCGCGCCCGATAGACGAACGCGAGCGCACCAGCGCCAGCGCCAGCCAACAGCCCGTAGCCCAGCATTCCGAGCAGAGCTGCTCGCGTCCACTCGACTGTCGTGGTCCCGTCGAACTCCGCGCCGATCTGCAGCGGTTCGATCGCACCGATCGCCTCGATGAGCAGTGCTGTCGTCATCTCAGTGACTTACCTCGACGGCCGCGGTCGTTGGCTCGGTCGGTTCGGAGCCCTCGCTCACAGCGTCGCCCCCGAGAAGGAACGCCTCCGATCCGATCGCGAGCGCGTCCGGGTCGGGTTCGAACTGCCAGTCGTGGGTCACATCGCCGGCCGCGTCGGCGCTGCGGACTGCGAACACCTCGAGCTCGCTCTCGTTGCTGGAAACCGCGTCAAGAACCGACTCGGTCAGCGTCGTCTTCCGGACTGGTACCCCGTTGCGTTCGAGCAGCGAGATCGCGTCCCGCTCCGCAGCCGTTCCCGCCGGCGTGACGACGATCCGTACCCGATCGGCGTCGAGCAACGTGTCGGCAGCCGTCGTCGGGATAGCGAGTGTGACCTGTCCCTCACCGCCGTCGACCACGCCAGATTGAGTTGTGTCGTCAGTTCGATCGCCAGTCACAGCCCTGTCGGCCGCAGCCGACGCCTGTGGTGTGGCTATGGTGGGTGTACTGTCGACAGTCGCGCTGAGTACCGTTCCGGAGACGGCGTCCGTGCCGGTAGTCGCGAGAACGTCGTCGCCCGGTGCCAACCCCGTCGGGACGAGGGTCCGAACGGAGATGGCACGCCACCCCTCCGGAACTCGTTTGGCGACTCCGTTGGTTGGCGGTGCGGCGGTGATCGTCGCCCGGCCACGCCGATCGACGGCGACGGACACCCTCTCGAGATCGTACGTCGATCGCAGCTGCGCTTCGAGACGCGTTTCGAGCGCCGAGAGCGGGAGATCTGCCGGGAGTCGCCACGCACCGTCGGCGAGTGACTGACGGAGGGCGGGTCCGAGGGGTGGATATCCCTCGAACTCCCGGACACTACCGCTCGATCGGATCGTTACCTGTCCCATCGCGTCGACGGCATCGATCGCGTCCGCGGCGAGTGGCTGTGTTCGGTCGATCGACCCGGCGGTCGAACGTGGCAGGTCAGTGCCGAGCTGTCGCCCCCAGCTCGTCGCCGCCAGCCCGAGCACGAAGACGAGCCCGAGCCCAAGGAGGAGTCCGGGTTGGACCGTCTCGGGGCCCACCACGCCGGCGGCGAACGATGCGCCACTGGAGAGCACCACGGCTCCTGTCCCACCGGCGAACCGGGGGATCGTCACGTCCCCAGCGACGGCGGCCACGAAACTGAGACAGCCGACGGCTGCAGCAGTGACGCTGCCAAACAGCAGACCGAACGATACTCCAGTGAGGATCTCGACCGGTGTGACGAACGGGAGGGTCATCTGGTAGACACACCCGGGTAGCGAGGGCGTTGTCGCTCGGGTTTCCGTGGGCCGTTCGTCCGTCGATCGCTGTCGGATCTGCCGGTCGTTGCTCGACCACGTACTCTCCAGCTGTTGGTTTGCTGTCGCCAGTCGATCGCCGATGTTGCCCGATAATGGGCGGATCCAGAGACCACTTCGATAGGAGTGCTCCCCGGTGAACCGCTCCTCCTTTCGTTCCGTCTGCGCATCGTTCGTCGCTGTATCGTACTCCAGTTGCTCATTGACCTGTGTGAAAATCCACTCCGATCTGTTTTCCGTAGCTGGCGGTCTGATGGCCCCGATCGACGGGACGAAGCGGGACGATCGGGACGGTTCATGAAAGACCACCGACCCGTCCCGAAAGCCGCTGTTCACAGCGTTCGATCGAGCGAGCGACGGTCTCGAAGGCGTCGATCGCTTCACACTCCGGCTGCGTCTCTCGCACCGGTCGCCAGCGGTTCATGGCATCGTCTACTGCCGGGAGCTCGTCGACAACGGTCGTCGTCGCACCGAATTTTCGCTCGACCCGTGTCGCGAGACCGTTCACGTCGCCTGTCCTGACTCTGTTCAGGACGACCGCTGCAACCGGTGTGTCGAGGTCGAGAGAGAGCCGGCGGGTCCGAACTGCGTCGACGAGCGCCGGCTCGTTCGGTGTCGTCACGAGCACGGCTACGTGGGCGCTCTCGAGTTGGATGCCGACGTCGCGTGCGAGCCCTGCTGGGCAATCGATGACGACGCGACCGTACTCTCGTTCGAGACGGTCGACCACATCGTGGAGCTCCGTCAGATCGGCGGCACGGGCACCAGCAAGGCTGCGCCCGCAGGGGAGAAACCGGATTGATCCGATCCGTTCGACGGCGTCCAGAGGCTGTGCGCGGCCCGCGAGGACGTCGTGGAGGTCGGGGCCGTGTCCACGTGGGAGGTCGGCTGTCGAGAGATCAGCGTCGACGACCACGGCATCGAGTTCTCGTCCGAGGTTTAGGGAGACAGTCGACTTGCCGACGCCGCCTTTTCCACCGGAGACTGCGACGATCATGGCTCCGGCGGACGCACCTCGCTCGTCGGTGCCCACTCCTCCAGCGTGGGAAGGATCTCTGCTGGGCTTCGTTCGGTCCCGGTTGGGCCTCGACTCACGTCGACGAGCTCGATCGGCGGCGCTGTGGGCGCTGCCGAACTCGCAAACCCGACGCCGCGAGAGCGTCCCGGATCGATGGTTGCGTCCCAGAGACGGCCGCTCCACTCCGGTGCCGTGACACCGTTCCGGCGTGGCGGCCATATCGGCCCGTCGAGCTGACTTTCGAGCCGGACTCGCTGTGGCGTCGTTTGTGTATTCGTGACGGTCGCCACAACGAATGTTACTCCCTTACAGTGTGTCGTGTCCCAATCGACCTCGACCATGCCATCGCTTCTGCTCGTAATCGTATTTAAACGTCACCACCAGTGACAGTGTCGTCGATCGTTACGATCGGGAAGCATCTCTCGCGACCGAGCAAAACGCATCGAGCAGTACGACTCGTGTTCGATCTATCCGCGTCAAAAAGTCGAGATCGGACCCTGCCGATCGAGGCGTTCGATCGGTTACTAGATGTCGGCTGCGACGTGGTGGGCGAGGTCGAGCATCCGGTTCGAGAAGCCGTACTCGTTGTCGTACCAGGTCAGCACCTTCACGAGGCCGTCTTCGAGGACCATCGTGGACTCGAGGTCGACGTACGAAGAGAACGGCAGACCGACGATATCTCGGGAGACGATCTCCTCGTCGGTGTAGCCGAGGACGCCGGCGAGTTCGTTGTCGGCTGCGTCACGGATCGCGTCGGCGAGGTCGTCTTTCGTGACGTTGGCCTCGAGATCGACGGTGAGGTCGGTGATCGAGCCGTTCGGAACAGGGACGCGCATCGCCATGCCGTCGAGTTTCCCCTCGAGCTGGGGCAGGACTTCGGTGGTGGCGATCGCCGCACCGGTCGAGGTCGGGATGATGTTTTCGGCGGCAGCACGGCCACGGCGGCGTTTGCCGCTTGGGCCGTCGATCAGGGCCTGCGTGCCGGTGTAGGCGTGGACGGTCGTCAGCAGTCCCGACTCGATGCCGAACTCCTCGTCGAGCACCTTGACGACCGGTGCGACGGAGTTCGTGGTACAGGAGGCGTTCGAGACGACGTCTTCCCCGTCGTACTCGTCGTCGTTGACACCGTAGACGATCGTCTTGACCTCTTTGTCACCTTTCGGTGGCGCGGAGATGAGGACTTTCTCGGCACCGGCCTCGAGATGCTGTGCGGCGTCGTCGTAGGTCCGGAAGAGGCCGGTTGCCTCGAAGGCGACGTCGACGTCGAGTTCGTCCCAGGGCAGCTGGGTAGGGTCGCGCTCGGAGAGCAGGCTGATCTCCGTCTCGCCGACGGAGAGCGAGTCACCGTCGCGGGAGACGTCGTCGAGTCGGCCGTGTACCGAGTCGTACTTGAGGAGATACTCCATGTCATCGTTCTCCATCACGTCGTTGATCGCAACGATCTCGACGGTGTCATCGTCCAGCGCCGCCCGCAGCACGTTTCGTCCGATACGGCCGAACCCGTTGAGGCCGATTCGTAACGGTTCATCCGACTCCGTCCCCGCTCCTGAATATTCACTCATATCTGAGTAGCCGCAGGCCAGCATTAAAATTGTTTCTCATGCGCTTGAGCGCCCCGGGGTAAAATGTACCCATTATCCGACACCACAAAAACATTCGCATATGATAGCCAACATACTTTCTAACGCAGTTTAATCGATGTCTGCACCCTAAGTTACTCAATTACGAGTCAAAATCTATCAATTTTTTGCAAAAAGGTTATGCGGGTTGACGTCGCAGCACGACTCGTATGTTACGGGTCGGAATCAACGGATACGGAACCATCGGCAAGCGAGTCGCGGACGCGGTTCGGGCACAGCCCGATATGGCTGTCCACGGTGTCGGGAAACGGAGCGCAGATTACGTGGCCATCGGGGCGGCTGAGAAGGGATACGACCTCTACGTCACCGATCAAGCCAGCGTCGATGACTTCCGCGAGGTCGGCATCGAGCCCGCCGGGACCGTCGACGCGCTGGTCGCCGAAAGCGACGTGGTGATCGATGCGACACCGGCTGGTGTCGGCGCGGACAACCGGCCACTGTACGAACGACACGAGACGCCAGCAGTCTTTCAGGGCGGCGAAGACGCGACCATCGCAGAAGTCAGTTTCAACGCCCGTGCGAACTACGACGAAGCCGAAGACGCAGAGTACGTTCGCGTCGTCTCCTGCAACACGACCGGACTCTCGCGGTTCCTCGCACCGCTCCAGGAGCACTATGGGGTAGAGAAAGCCCGCGTAACACTTGTTAGACGCGGCGGCGACCCCAACCAGACCGGACGCGGCCCGATCAACGACGCGGTTCCGGACCCGGTCTCGATTCCGTCCCACCACGGCCCTGACGTCCAGACCGTCTTCCCGGCGCTCGATATCGACACGATCGGGTTGAAAGTCCCGACGACGATGATGCACGTCCACGCGATTAACGTGACGCTCGAAACGGAGCCCGCCGACGAGACGCAGGTTCGCGACCTGCTCCAGGGAGAGGATCGGCTCCTCACGATTCCGGAGTACAGCGATATCGACGGTGCCGGGACCCTCAAAGACTTTGCGCTCGACGCTGGCCGGCCCCGTGGCGACATCTGGGAGAACTGTCTCTGGGAGGAGTCGATCACGCTCCGAGGGCGAGACCTCTACTGTATGCAGGCGATTCACCAGGAATCCGACGTCGTTCCGGAGAACATCGATGCCCTTCGAGCGCTCACCGGACACCTCACCGCATCCGAGAGCCGATCGATCACGAACGAAACGCTCGGGATCAGTTTCGGCCGCCTTCGCGATCGGAAAGATCTGACCGCCGATCGGCAGACTGCCGACTAACCGCTACTTCTGTATCTGGGGGCCCCTGTTCGGCGGCCGCTCCGACGTGGGTGGTCGGATGGCCAAAGCCGTCGTGATTGGCGCCGTGTCGAGTTAGCAGGACGCCCGCCCTGGGTGACCGAGTCGAAGCGTGAACCGATCGGCTCCCGATGGCAAATCATGCCGACTGTCCCGAGCCAGATGCGAACAGGCCACCCTCACCTCGGGGAAAGTTTTTGCACCTCCTCTTCTTATGGACAGCCATGCGCCGAGACGACCGCGACGAACCCTTCGACGACCTGTTTCGTGAGATCGAGCGGATGATGAACGAAATGATGAACGGAGCCGACAACGTCGAGTTCGAGTCCTCGACCAGCGTCGACAACGGCTTCGGGACGGACACCCACGTGACGATCCAGGATACCGACGACGAGATCCGGGTCGTCGCCGACCTCCCGGGCGTTGCAAAAGACAACATCGAACTCGAATGTGACGGCAAGACGCTGACCATCTCTGCGGAAAGCTCACACCGCCAGTACGACGAACGCGTCTCGCTCCCCAAGCGCGTCGACGAACACACGGCCGCCGCGACCTACAACAACGGCGTTCTCGAGGTCGTCTTCGACCCAGCCGAACAGTCCTCGGGCATCAGTCTCGAGTAAACTCATCGCGTCGCGGTCGCGGATCGTCGTCTTCGTTTTATCGACTCGAGCCAACTGTCGACAGCGACGTCCCGTCTCAGTGCAATACGGTTCGTCGATATGACGTCACCGATCGGACGGCCGTTCAGATGCCGATCCACAGAGAGACTGGCTGACCCTGTTCGGTAATTCGCTGACAGATCCAGCCCGTCACTGGCTATCGATTATTCTGTCGGTGTAAGTGTGAAAACGGCCGGTGATGGCGGTTTAAGTGTGTCCTCTCAAACGCCCTCACCAGCC
>LFCJ01000065.1_pt1 | contig 54173 bp, 81 predicted proteins | sample 643141 | NCBI WGS metagenome assembly LFCJ01 (sample SAMN03766243, study PRJNA286221) | soda lake metagenome | biome: soda lake; feature: Kulunda steppe; material: water; isolation source: sample B1-Br-g2 brine of Lake Bitter-1 | place: Russia: Kulunda steppe | collected 2010-07
AAAAGAGAAGACTGCTACTGGAATATGTACGAAGAAGATATCTTGTACGATGGGTACTTGATATTGAGAGATGCAGGATATTCCAAATATGAGTTGAAGCCGCTTGGAGAACTCATCGAACGAACAACCATTTACAAAATCGAAGATATGGAAAATCTGTTCGAAATGATGGTCAACGGCGACATATAATAAACCGTTGTCTATAATTTTTTAATACTTTCATAAACAATTTAATATTATATACTTAGACACCGTGTAAGTCAGGACCACGGCTGACTGTCGTAGTCGTTCTGTATCTCGTCAGATGTGTACGGCTCACTGTTTAATTGGAAGTCGTCGATAATTGCGTCAAGGTGGTCCACGATTGTATTTTCATTATCTCTGGCTAACAGAGGTATAGGGCGCGTCAATTGACCATCCGACCCGTTCCAAGAGCTACGGTTGTAAACAGTGTCCTCGTTGGTGTTCAGGTAGAGAGCAAAGTCATCCGCGTCACTTCCTTCTGATTCCTTATTTATAACACATCTGTACTTACTACCATCTCGAATGTCTGCATCTGTTTCGAGCGATGTGTACGAGGAGCCACCTGTTCCGTCACGAATAATAAGACCAAGCCCATCCCCAGTTGAACTATCGAAACCTCCGTCTGTGAAGCAATTAAAACTATAATTTGGAGTATTATCTTCTATTCCGAATATACTACCACTATCTGTGGTTTGGATTGTGAAGGCGATACCCCAAGTCCCTGTAAGGTCGGTCGTGATTGGGTCCCAAGTCCACGTATCTATACGGTCGTCTGTTCCGTCACCTTCTTCTACCCAACCTTCGAGCCAACTGTTAGATACGTTTGTGGTTCCGACTGAAGTGGCATCGTTATCTCCCGCATTATCAACTATCGTATCATCAGACCGTTCGATGAAGATATAGTGAGTTACCACGCTTTCAGGTATATCAGTTACTTGTATTGATAGTTCTTTATTACCTATTTTTAATTTGTATGTTCCTTCTGTATCTGGTGTCCATAATAAATTATTACTATATTTTAGCTCATCATCTGGTATTTCATTATAGTTTTCATTTTCAACAAATTCGATTTCGTTTGATTTTGGTAAATTATTTTTTGTTGTATTTTCTATATGATATGTTAATTCTAATGTTTGATTTTTTGTTATAGTTATATCTGCGTTTTCTGACATAGATGATATCTAATTTATAAGGATAAATATTTATTGTTTATTTAAACCAAATAAATATAGTGTTATAATATATATTATTTTACATGAGTGTTTTACCTGTTCCATTAGAAAGTGAAATCTTAGATGGTTTACAAAATACACTAAATGCTTCAGAAAATGACCCTGTTTACACTGGTTCACATGAATTACCTGACCACAATTCTAAATTAGCGTATCGATTTGTTTATTATAATTATCACCGTATGGGAAAAGTTCAACACGGCGTAGAAGTCACATTTCGATTGCAAGATACAAAAAATTTGGTCTCGTCAGATATAAATTCTATTGAAAAATCACTCACAAATATATTACAATCTACGCTTTCATTTGATGGGTGTGTTAAATTGGAATATGAAAATTCAGAATATGTTTTCACAGAAGAAATTGTTCATTCATTTGGTGAAAGAACATAAATAATAGATAATAATATAGTATACAAATTTATATTATAATCTATATGGAATTTCAATATGATTGTACTTCAATTGAACATGATAGTAAAGAATATGATGAACTTATTTATTTATTAGAAAATTCGGAATTAATTAGTTCTGAAGAATTTTATAAGTATGTTGGCAAAAATAATTATATTAGAGAATTTGAAGATAAATATTCAAGAATTAGTGATTCTTCTATGATTCATTGTTATAAAGGTAAATTACCTGATGGTACAAAAGCGTGTTATTTTGATTATTCAAGAATAGAGCATGTTTTTTATTAAGTAATTAGTTCTGCGTCAGCATTAATAAATTCATCGTGCTTATTAATTTTATCTACACGTTCCAGTGTAGCTTCTTCTTCAACATCTTCCCAATCCATATTTCCACGCATCCAGTCTAGTAATTCTAATTCATCGTCAAGAACCCACATTTCTTGTTTAAATATTTCATCATAATCTCCATCATCTTGGGTAGCATAATAATCAGCCCGGTCTTCAGCTACTATTTTTGCTGGAATACTATAAACAACGCCGTTTGAAAATGTAATTTCAATTTTTTTGCTCATATTTTTATATTTATTTCTACATATATAAGAATTTTGATTTATATTTATTTATTAAACGAGTGTATAATTATGTTTACATCATTTAAGTCATTTGTTTTGAAATTATCAAATTCTGCCATAACACCTGTAGACTTAGTAGATTTAGTAGATTTATTGATGTTTTTTACACCATTTAATTCTTTATCATTATATGTTTCAATAGTTAATTCGATTTTAGATAGTTTTTCTTCAAATTCAACAACTATATCAGTGTATGAGCCAAATCCACTGTGAGAATCTATATATACATTTTTAATAATTTTACATTCACCTTCACAAGAAAATTCATTAATTTGTTCTTTTTCTACCGTATTAGACGTATTAGAAGTATTATTATTTTCATTTTCTTCATACAATGGAGCAATACATCCTGCCATGCTAATGGTACTAATTGTACCAAATGAGGCTATAAATTTTCGTCTTGATTTCATATTAAAATATTTAATAATTGCTTGTATATAAAGATATTTATTTAAATATAAATATTTATATTATTTGAATATATAATATATTATCTATGTATAAATATTCAAATTCTATTTATTTTGGTGGTTTTAAAGAACGTAGTAAATTAGAAGAAAATGATTTTATTATAATTAATCTTTCAAAAAGAAATATCAAAAATACAGATTATTGGATTCCGTTAAATGATGGTGTTTATGACAACGGTGGTAATACGCAACAAAAATTTGCTGAAGCTGTTAATACTATAAGAGAAAATATGTGCGATAATAAAATATTTGTACATTGTGCTGTAGGTCAATCCAGAAGTGTTTCTGCATTAGCCACAGCTATCGCTGCTGAAAAAGATAAAGAATTTAAAAATATTTTAAATGAATTATTAGATATTCGTGGATGTTCTTCAGAACCTAATTATTCATTACAAAATAAAGCAAAAGTTTACTTAAGACATATATAAAAACTTATAGTATGGATAAAAAATACAGAAAATGTGATTTAAATACTTTTGATTTTGTTCGAAATAGAATTGATACAATAACAAGAAGAAATTTTTGCAGTGAGATTCAGAATAATCATGAATGTTTAAATAAATTACTAATTAGCCTTACAGAATAAGGATATCATTAGACAAAAAGTTATCACAGAGCACAAAAATAATATTATAATTTATTATTTGTATTAAAAAATTCTTCAATATTATTTATATTTTTATTTTGCGTTTTATATTCTTCATATGTTTTTATAATGTCTTCACCATGAGATGTAAGTTTTGCAATCCATTTTTTATCATCGAATCCTTCGAAAGTATGAATTAAATTATTGTGTTCAAATTTTAAAGTTTTATTCCAATCATCAATTATTATCTTGTTTCTTACTCTTGGTTTTTTTGATATAAATTCAATATCTTCGATATTAATCTGTGACATGTATATAATATATAAATTAAAATTGTTAAAGTGTTTCGGATAATTGATTATTAATTTAATATTTATAATTATTTAGAATAATTTATAAAATATATAAATATAACTAATAGTTATAAATAATTTAATTATGATATATATTTGTATTTGAATTATTATATTCTTCAGGTTTGAATACTCTTGTATCTGTTCCTGAATTTTCTGTTGCATCAAATATTTTCGTACCACTAACCAATAATTTGTTTGTTTTGAGGGAAAATTTGCGTGTTTGATTGGTCTGCTCTATTTTTTAATTCAACCATTGCATTATAAATTGGACATCTATTACCTGTTTTTGGAATATGTCTTTGAACTAAACGTTCATAAGTTTGACTATCTATGTATTTTCCACCAGTTTCTCTTTTGATATTAATTATTCCATTTAATGTATTTATTACTAATGGATGTACATTTTTTGTTGTCCATATTCTTTTGCAATTTGATTTGCAACTTCTGTTAAATCATTACATTTTTTAATTGTGTATGCTATGTTTTGTGATTCTTGATGTGTCATACATATAAGTATATAAAATACATCCTTATATAATTAAAAATTCTTATTTAATTAGTTGCGTGCGTGTATTATTATTGTATTGTTTTCATAGCGTTGTATAGGTATTTCTTCAATACAAATCGTAATGTTTATTACTAGCCCGTTGATACCTATTGGTATGAGTGTAAAGACACAACGGTTCGATAAAGAAGTGAAAGTTAACAAAGAGAATTCTATCAAACGAATTCGTTCAGATTATGATTTCCCATGGATTGGATTGATTCGAGAAATCATTCAGAATTCTACGGATGGATGGGGATTCAATAAAAAGATGGAATTTATTTGTGAAGAATTGAATCTTGAAATTGAATTTGAAATTGATACAGAATCAGAAACATTGATTGTACGTGATAATGCTGGCGGAATGACTCTTGATACGCTTGAAAATAATCTTATTGCAATTGATAATCCTTCTGTAGATAAAGCAGATGGAAAGGGTGCTGGTTCGTATGGTCGTGGTTTTTGGGTTATCATGTCTACAGGTTCTGAGGCGGATGTTGAGACATACCACGAGTCCGGTATTTATGCTACGGAAATTTCTACAAAAGGATTGTATTCAAGTATTGAAGAACGAGATGAACCTGAACTATGTAATGCTAAAGGTACGACGTACAAAATTCGGGATGTAAAAGAAGAAGATATGCAATATTTGTCGGATTGGGAATGTGTCGAATCTGAACTAATTAAAAATTTCGCTCCACTTCTAAATGATGATAATGTAACTATTCGTTACACAATTGATGGTGAAGAACATTATCCAGATGCTCCTGATTTGAATCAATTGAAAGAAGAATATGGTCTTTGTCACAAAGAAGAAGTTGAACCATTTACATATCATGATGAAGAACACCAAGTTCGGGATTTTGTTATGATTGATGCTACAGAAATGGATGAAGATATTCCATGGAAGGGAGTTAATATGTATAAAGGAAATGATTATTTGGATTATCCATTTATGAGAGTCCAATGTTATAATGCAACGCATGTTCCGTCTATGAGAAAACCTGTGAAAATGTTTGGGTGGTGTGATGCTAGTGACTTATGTCGTCCACGAGAAGATGGAAAAATTCTTGAGAATAATGCTCATGATAAATTCCAACTTAAAAATATTGGGAAGAAAACCCATCTTAGAGATGAAGTATATGATATTCATGATGAACATTTCAAACATGATTATACAACAGAAGATAAAGAAGAATTATTCCAAAATATCAAAAATACAATGAATAATGTTTTGGATACTCTAAACAATCACTTCGAAGACTTTTCAACGGCAAAATCTGAAGGTGTTGGTACTGGAGGTACACCACAGAGAACTCCAAACAGTCAGAAATTGTCATTCCTTCGATGTAAAACTGATACCAATCAACTAGAATTGGGTGAAGAAATTACTCTTGGCCTTGGTCTAAACCCTCGTGAAGAATTAGATTATGAGGAATATGAATTGTTTGACTTGCAAGTTAAAAATACAACAGTGGATGAAGTTGTTGAAGAATATGATTCTTTGATTGTAAAATTAGAACCAAACAAGCCATACGATTGTTTCCTCTCTACATTTGAGCCTGAAGAAGAAGGACGATATGTATTTTCAGCAAAAGTTCGTGGTGATGATGAACAGAATGATGTTGAAACCAAAGATAAATCAAGAATGACGTTTGTTGTTGGTGATGTAGACAAAACAGAAAAAGATAAAAGAAAAGACTCTGAAGGTTCTGTAGAATTTATTAGTAATATTCGAACATATGCAAAAAGTGATGCCGGACGTGCTTTTGTTAGTGACCAAGATGAAGATGGATTGGTTCTACATGTGAACACCAAGTGGCCAACGCTTGTTAAAAAGCAAGAAGAACTTCGCGGTAAAGAATTCCAAAGAGCACAAGAACAGATGTTCACAAGTTGGGGTCTAAGTGCTGTTGTTGACTTTTGGGGGAGAGAGAAGTTCAAAAATGACGGTGCTTCTGACCAATTACTTGCATTGTTTGATGATATTATTCAAATGAGACAGAATATTGAGAAAGAGCAATCTATGAGTGAAGGTGATAATAATGAATAAAGAAAATCTTAAAAAATTTGTCTCTCTTGTTAAAGAAGATGCTATAGATATTGAAATTGTTGAAGCTCCATGGGGTAGTGAAGTAACTTTGCAAGATAATCGAGATAATGGCAAATATTCGTTTTCTGACGAAAATTTGACCCAGATGCAAGATTTCTTGTCAGAATATAGAGATTTGATTCTAAAATTTTATGAAATTGAAGAATCTTATGATGGTCTTGATTATGCGTGGAATATTGGTAAAATTGCATCAGAAAATATTGATGATAAAGAGATTACGCAAAGTGAATTTGCGCTAATTACAAATTTCGGAGGTGAAGGAACATATACGGGACAAATGAAGAATATTTATGAGACTTTCCCAAACAAACAGTATCATAAAGAATATTTCACGAAATCTTATCTGGGTGAACTAACTCAAACAGTTGATAAAGAAACTGTTAGGAAAATTAATGAAAATGCTAATAAATATGAAATGAAAATGAGAAAACAAGAGCTTAGAGCTATTAGAGATATTTATAATGACGAGTCCAATGAATTAAAAAATGTCGTAGATAAAGTTATGAGTCGAAAATTATTTGACGAAATGAGTACCGAAGATGCTACAGAGGCAATATATAATGCTTATTTACTACTTGGTAAGCATGACGTTTCAAAAATGGATATTAAAAATCTAATCAACTAATTTTCTCGTTGTAATTTTAAAGTTAAATTTTGTTTGTTTGTTCGTATATCTGGGTGAATAATTACTTTTGATTCATATACATTTGAACTGTCAAATTGAATTTTTTGTATATCTTCAAAAACAATATATCCATCTTCATTATATACTGTATATCTCATAAATATTCTATCATCTGAATTTAAATTCTTCATTTTAATTTTACCAGATATAGTTTCATTATCTAAATGTAAATCTGTTTCATCTAATACTTCTAGATTAGATTTTTTTGACGTTTTCACATCTACTTGTTTTAAGTCCATATTTATATATTTATAGTACACCATTATAAATTTATATATTAATGTAAATTTTTTTAATAAACATTTAAACCTAAGTAGTACTTAAAATATACTGAATGCTTTCAGATAAACAAATTAGACAATTACTTGAAGACGGTGAATTGATTATTAAAGACATTGGTGTTCTTGACGATAAATTATCTCCATCTGGTGTTGATTTAACAGTCGGTTCAGATTATAAAAGACCATCAACTGGTGAAGTATTTGATGCGAACAATACAGCAGCACAAGAAATTATACTTGAACCCGGTGAGTTTTATTTATTACATACCATTGAATCTCTTGTTTTACCTGACTATATTCATGGGAAAACAGAAGAGATAATGAGTCGTGCTTTAGAAGGTATAAATGTAACAAGTGGTGTAGTTCATCCCGGTTACTCTGGTGTATTGGTTTTAGCTGTAAAGAATAATTCAGAGGAAACAAAAACATTGTATCCGGGGGACCCTATTGTTCAAATTACATTCCAACAATTAGATGAACCGGCAGAAACGGCATATAGTGAAAAAGAAGATGTTCAATATCATAATCAAACCGGTATTTAGAATAACATTTATATTTGTATAATTTTTATATTATACATAAATGAATAATACATATATAACTGTTGTTATACCTGCATACAATTTTAATAAAGTGGGATTTTTAATTGAGTCAATAGATAGTGTTTTAAATCAAAACTATGATGATTTTGATATACTTGTAATTACAGAAGGAGATAAATTAACTAAACACATAGAATCTATGTATTTGAACCGTGAGAACGTTTCTGTTAATCAAATACAAAATAGTACTGGAGGTATATCTGTAGCTCGTAATGAAGGTTTTAAGCGTGCTCAAGGAGATATTATAGCTTATCTAGATAGTGATGCGGTGGCAGATGAAGATTGGTTAACTGAAATAAGTAAAGTATATAAGAAAAATGAAGATATTATATCTGTTGGTGGAAAAGCAGAGGCAAACTGGTTAAGTAATAGACCATGGTATCTTTCAGATGAATTCTTATGGCTTGTCGGCGTAACACATGAAGGACACGCGCCTCATAATTCAATGATTAGAAATGCATTTGGATGTAACATGTCTTTCAAAAAAGAAGTATTGAAATCTACAGGAGGGTTTGATAAGAATTTAGGCAAAAACCATGGATTTAATTTACAAGGAGAAGAACCAGATTTAGGAATTAGAATATATCAGCAATATAATACAGGAACATACTATAATGAAAATGCTGTCGTATATCATTCTGTTGAAGAACATCAAACAAACATAGTTTGGCTTTGTAAAAGAGCATATTTACAGGGTATAACAAAATATATGATAGAAGATAAATATTCAACGGATAATTCATTAGAAACAGAGAGTGATTATTTATCATTTTTATTCTTGACGCAAATTCCAAAATATATTAATTCAATTGCGAAAAGAAATAATGTAAAGACATCTGTTAGTTCTATAATTGGAATTATTTTATTCACGTTCTTTGTTGGTATAGGTTATATTAGAGGATTTTTTAGTATTTAAATTTTTTATGTAATTCTTCTGCTGCACTAATATTTTCTTGTACATGACAATACAAGTATTGTGCATTTTCACCAATTGCCATTGTATATTCACCATTCATATTAGAAATTGGATTTGTAAAGAAGAATTCATCTAATCCATATATTGTCTGAATCTGTGCAGGATGACCTTCGGTTGCATATCCAATAAGATTAGTTCCTGATTGACCTCTTAATTTATTATTTATGACTTTATTCAATTTGGTCAATCCTGTTAATTCAGATGTATCTTCTACAGTAAACTCAATTGATTTGATTAATTCTGGATATCTACTTTTTGGATTTTCAGCAATCATATTTTGAATTTGATTAGTTGGACCCATATGAGGATTTCTCAATTTTTTACCTGATTTATATCCATTAAGCCATGCATATGCTTGTACATATTGTTTTTCACTATCATATATACTTGGGTCTTGAATACCTGCTCTATTTTTTAGATGGAAATCAAATTCTTTTTCGGTGAGGAATTCAACATTTCCAAAACGCAATAAACTAGGAATCGAATATGTTTTTACAGTCTTTGTTCGAACATCGTACAGTAATGCTGTTAATGAAGATTGACGGTAAGACTGCATAGCTTCACCTAATGGCGTTAAAGACATTTTATATAATCTTTCAACGTCTTCTTTTCTAATATCATAGTCAGCCGTTTCATAACAGTGTTTAATGATAATCTGATTCATTTTTCGTTCATAATCATCTGCATTTTCATGCATATTCTCTTTTATTTTTCTTATACTGTAATATAATTCAACAGGCGTGAATTCACTTCTATATATACTAATATCTGCTGTAGTATCTAGTTTTCTTTTAACAGTATCATGTAGCATATCTCTTTGGATATAATCAGATTCAAATTCATTAAATACTTTGAATGATTCAACCGTACCCGGTTTAGTGAAACACAAAGCAGATTTAAATGTCAACCCCGGTTCCGCTCTAAGTCTACCTAAACGTTGCATAAAACTAGAAGCATTAAAACCTGTAAACACTAATTGTTCTACATTACCGATATCTACTCCAACCTCAAGAGTACTATTTGCAACGAGAACATCTGAATTTTGGAGTTTATCATGCGTATTGTTTGAAGTTAAACCTGAAATTTTGTCTACGCGCATATTTGGTAGATTAGTTTTCAATGCATGGTGAACATCATTAACTTCTGCTACACCATCCAAAATTACGATTGAACGTTGTCCTGAATTGATAAAGTTCAATACACGTTCAAAATAATCTTTTGAAAGAATTTTTTCTTTTGTTGAAAATGCACGTCCTGTAACAAAAATTGTATCAACAATTGGCATAACAGGATTATATGGTTCATTTGATGATAGTTGTGATAATGATTTACATTTATCTTTTGAATTAATGTGATGATAAATATCATCATCTTCTGGTAGTCCAAATTTATTCTTTAACTGATTTTCTAAATCTTCATCTGGTGTTGCGCTTAAGAACACAAACTTTTTTAAATTACATTTTTCATCAACATCATAGTATAATTCATCCATTTTACAAATAAGTGTATTTTTACCTTTTGGTTGTGCATGATGGAATTCATCAATGACCATCATATCAGCAGCTTTTAAATGCTGCCTAACTGCAGAACCATAAAATTCATTTAGCATACCTACAAGAACATCAGGGTTTGTCAATATGAATGAAGGACCATCATTTCTTTCCGCATTTATTAATGCTTTACGGATTTGTTCACTATTACTTAAAGATGCTTTTGAAAGATTTCCTTTTTTGCGTTGTTCTTCTCGATATCTCTGCATTTCATCACCTGTTAGCTGTTTAATAAATGTATTTTTATTGCTATAATAATTGTTAGCTAATTCTGTTATACTTTGCTTTTGGTCAGTTGTGAGAGCATTCGTTGGGAAAACAACAATTGTAAATAAATCATTATTAAATACTGGAACACTGTAACTTTGCGTTTTTCCACCTCCTGTTATTGTCGTATTAATAGCAATAAATTTATCTTTATTTTCTATTAAATCTCTCATTTCAACTTGATGCGTATATGGTGGATGTTGAGGATGGTTTTTTACATTAGGCAACCAATTATTCACCTCAGATGTTTCTTGTTTAAGTGCGATACCATCAATTTGCATATTTAATTCTGTATTGTCAATTGTCATAATTAATTTCTCCTTTCATTGTATAAAATTGAACGTGCAACGGCACCATTAATTATAAATTCTCTGCAACCATGAAATTCTTCATCACCAATTTCTGTATAAATTGATGTAAATTCATTCGCAAATTTATATGCACATCCATTTTTCTGTATGTCCGTAATGTCTAGTTCAAGTTCATCAATGTCATACATAAGTGTTAGTATGTCATTAACTAATTCATCTTCGTTATTAACACTTTCTATCGTGTATAGCATATCGTATAATCTAACCATAATATTATTAGCCTGTCTATAACTATATGGTTGTATTAAATTTGATAATGTTTTACCAAGACGAACAGTGATTCTCAATAATTCTTTTGATTTTTCGTTATTTTGAGATGATATTGAATCAATATTAACAGCATCTCTTACACCTGAAATATATTCTTCTCTAGAATCAAATAATGATGAAATTCTCGAAAATACCATAGACCCCGGTAAATATACAGTATCATATGTACTAAATACATTGTTGTATTGTTCAATTGTTTTATTTGGTTTTGTTATTTTATTATCTAGTTTTATTATCCGTTCAATAATCTCTAGTTGTTGTGGAAGAGTTGATACATCTGTGTTTTTATCTATAACATTTTCAAACATTGATAATTCTGGACCATATACCACAAGGTCATTTTTATTATGATTATTCATATGTAATTGAGGGTTTTTTGTGATACACACTTTTACACCACTCATAATTGAAGCTATTGTAGCACAAATTGCTCCTTTAACAATTGTTGATTCTGAATCATCTGGTAATGCTAATTTACAACTTGCTTCATCCATGTGAGTTCCAACATTAAATGCTTGTTCTCTATTTACAAGGGAATTTACACCTGACTGTTGTGAAATAGAATCATCAATTATTTCTTTATATTTTTTAGATATATTTTTAAGACCAATATCACTATTATCATTTGTGAATATTTCTCTTTTTAAGTATTGTAATATCTCGTTGAATCTCACATATGAGGCAACAGATATTGAATTGATAGGATGCATACTAACATATAATGAATTTTCATTTTTAACATCATCATAATCTTTGAATTGTTGTGCTCTAATATTTAAAGATATTTGTGACAATACAGATAATGGATGTTTTGGCATTACATCATCTAATTCTAACAATGTAAATTCTCCATTTTTATTTTCTGTCACAAATGGAACTTTTAATACATCTATATCTCTGTATGAAAGCAAATCAGGAGAGTCTGAATTTTGTTCTGTTGGCTTTTGAGAGATATACCCTTTGTCATGTTTTCCACGCTGACGCATATAGTATTCTACATCTACAGACGAGTAAGATGCTAGTAATTCCCCGTCAATTTTGATATTTGTCGCAAACATCAAGTATAATTCTCGTTTAATTTTAGTTTTATTTTTACTTCCGTATTTTTTCCACAGCGAGAAATCAGATAGTCTTGATGAAATTAATTTAATTAATACTTTTTGACGTTCTTTATCTGAATATTTCCGCGTATATTTTTCAAATAAATCATTTGCTATTAAGTATTTATATGGCCACCCTCTTGTTGATGATTTTAATCTATTTTCTTTAATTGATTCTGCAATTTGTTCTTGTACTGATTCACTAACCCCAAATACATGAATAATTCCAGATTCAAGCGTTCTTTCATATGCTGTGTTACTTTTTTCATCAATTAACTCCGGTAGAATATCTCGATATACGGTATGAACTAATGCAGCCATGCCTTCAATGAAAGGACTTTTTGGGATTTTGACTCCTAACTCTTTATTTATTTCATCTATTTTTTCACGAGAATTATCTGACATACTCCAAGAACGGTTTTGTTGTTCCACAGCAGCTTGAACAATTCTTTGAATTAATTCTGTATTATCTAGACACAATTTTGAAAGGTTTGTTATATCATACACCGTAGGCATATACCAATCTCCTAGATGTGATTCACCTGTATTTATATCGCCACCAAGAAAAGCGGGATTTCTAAATATGGAATATCCATCTCTTATATTAGAAATAAAATTATCTATTACATTATTTAGAATTATATCCATATCCGGGTATGAATCATTTTCGGAACGTGCATATAAAACACCATCATCTCGCATATCAATAGGTTTTAATCCAACTTTACTAAGTTCTTCTTGAATTGATTTATTTAAAATTGTTCTAATTATAGAATCATCTACCGTAACAGAATGTACTGCAGGGATATATATATCATCGTAATCTCCAAAAACAGCATTTACTGGTTTTTCTCCACCAGACAAAAATTCATCTATATCAGTGATACTCATTATGGCATCAACGAGTCTCAAATGAGGTCTCAAATGCATAAATTTTGTCGTAGATTCATCAATTTTTGAATTATTACTATTATGCAAACCAACTACGCAAGAATAAAAATCATTTTTGGTTAATTCATTATTCACGAATTCTTGTAAATTTAACTTTTCAATCCAAGAATCTACAGTTAATTTATCGATTTCGAATTCTTTTTCACGTTCATTATTTACTATTTTATGTAAATCATGTATTGTCCAAAGAGAAATAAGTTGACGAAATTCTGATTCATCAATAGAATTAGATTTTTCTATAATATCTGCCATTATTTCTACGCCCGGTAGAATATGAGCCGTCATTGTTTGGTCTGATTTATTATAATAGGGTTTAGAACGAGATTTTGCTATCTGTTTCATAAATCCTACTTCTAACATCTTTGGAACAACTTTTGATTCATAATCTACTAATGCTTTTGTAATTTCTTCTGAACGATTAGTATCACTTGTGACAATGTTAGCATTTGAATCTTCAAATGATGGCATTAATTCATCTGGATACTCTTTTGAAGTTTCTTTGAGAACCATATGGATTTCTTACTTATTTGTATACAACACATAAACATAAACATTACGAAAATTAGTATACAATATTTAAAATAACCCATATTCTTATTATGTATGGACCAATAAGTATTATAAAACAATGTCATTATTATGCAAATTAATTGACCATAAATATGGTAACGTAACAACAAGAGAAGAAACAGAAGAACGAAATAATCAAACTATATCTATTAGTATACGAACGCACGAGTGTACAAGGTGTAATCATGTTAAAGAAAATAGAATTAGAACTATTGTTGAACCAGATGAAGATAAAGACGAATCTGCATCAAAAGATACGACAGATATAACAAAAGAATATAATGAAAATAATAGTATTGTTCAACAAAACAAAGCATTAAATGACGATATGATTAGTAGTGAGAGAGATGATTCTATTATATTAACAGAAAATGAAAATAGTCTCAAAAATGATGCACAATCAAAAACAACAACTGTTAATATTAGTTGTCAAAGCTGTGATTTTAATAAAGTAGAAAAAGAAAAACATCGAAGAAATGGTGATTTTTGTCCTGAATGTGGTGGCTGGTTACAAGTAGATTAATTATCTAATTCATATTTTTTCATATCATGTAATGCTTCAATTCTTTCTCTTATTTGAAGATACAGTTTCCTAAGTACTTCATTATCTTCAAAATTGTAATTATCTGCAATATCATCGAAATCTAATCTCATTCTCATTAAAGATTTTGGCGTTGGATTATGAGATATTAAATACATTGATGGTATAGTATTATCAGCTACTCGGTTGAATGTAATAATACTGTAATTTATACCATATCTCAACTCATCTGAAGTCAGCGGCTGCATATATATTACATTTATTTATAATCCTATAGTATTATCGTTTGAAATAAAAACAATTAAGTTATTGGTTATATAATAACAATTATGAATGCCCCTAATGTAGATATAGCTATTTTCAGAGATTCTATGCCAAATAAAATAGAAGATTCAAATGTCATAATTATTGATACGCACAATTTTACAACTACATCTATTGAAGCTCTAAGTAATGGAGCAAAAGAAATTGTTCCATTAACTAGCATAAAAGGTGGTTTGCCAAGTAGAATTACAATGATTGCGGGTGATGAAAATCATGAAATAAAAAACCATCCAAAATATATGACAAAAGACAAGGTTTCAAATCAAATTATTGGTATTGATTCATGGAATGGGAGTTCTTGCGTACATGAAGTTAGAGGATTAATAAAAGGTGAAAATGTAAATGTATATTTAGCTTCTTTAACCAATGCGCCAGTTGTAGCTAAAAAATTAAAAAATCAATCTAAAGATATATTATTTGTTTTAGCAGGTTCAGACGGTAACAGTTCACCTGAAGATGTATTAACGATGCAATGTATACATACATGTATTCATGCGAATGATTCTTCGATAAATAATATAATTAAATTTTATGAACAATCATATAATTTGAATGTTACGAAAATATATAATATATTATATGAAGATAAAAATAAATTAAAAGAATTTGGAAAACCTATTAAACATGCTACCGAAGAAGCTAAAATGATAGGTACGAAAAATATTATTCCTGTGATGAATAATAATGGTGGATTTTTTATTTGAAAACGAAGATATTTATAATGGAATACAAAATATAGAAATATGGACATGATGAAAATATATAATGATTTAAAAAATAATAAAAGACCACCCAATGAAATTATAACAGATAATGATGGTCGCGTAAAATATGTAATTTCAAATTCTAACCGAAATGATGTTGTTTGTTTAAAATATATAAAAAATAATACATATGCAGGAATTAGAATTAAACCAAAAAAAGAATCTCAAAATGAAATGATACAAAGAAATATGAAAAAACCAATATTTGATTCAAATATAAAATTTAAACATTGTACATATCAACTTGGTAGATTTAATATACCCAAGTTTAGAGAAGAAAATATAAATATTAACCATTCAATGGTTCATACATTTTGCCAATGGAACAGTAAAAATGTTACGCGGTTACGAATAGCGCATTCTGCAAAACAATTAGAGAATGCTTGGCTAGAATATATTAAAATTTAAATACAAATATGCAAATACTATAATATGAGTTCAAAAATAACTGTTCCTAGTGAATTTGATGATTTTTCTGATGAATTAATTTGGAACGAATCTAAAAATACGTTATTAATTCGAAATAATACGGAGGATATAACATTAAGGCTAGAAGGATTTGATATTTATAAATTTAATAAATTTAAATCATATATTGAAAATGATAAATCGGATATATTTAAATTAAAATTGCTAAATTTAATTCATAATTCAACTAATGTGACGCAAATTGGTCAATATTCAAATATCAAAAAAGTCAAAAATAAATTTAAGTATTATTGCCGTTCTTGTGATAAAAATACACTATATCAAATACAAGGAAAATATCGTGGAAAACATGCACAATGTATTTATTGTGGAAATCATGCTTCAATTATAATTAATACATGTTCTAACTGTGATGTAAAATCTGTATTTATTAAAACATTACAAGAAAAAGAGTATAATTGTTATAATTGCGAAGAAAAATTATATTAATACATTTGTTCTAATAAATTATATGGATTATCATGGTATATATCAGAATATGGGTAAGTAATACTTATACTCCCTTTGAGTAATTTATTTCTTATTTCAGGATTATATTTAGAATAATTTGTTGTTGGTAAATCTTTGTTTTTAGCAAATGCAAATTCCCATTTTCCTTTAAATGGATACAAATTAATGGCAATAATATCAAAACTTCCTTTTTTTAAGCATGTTGTTTTAATTGATTTATTATTCACTTCTATTTCTCTACTATCGGATGCATCACATTGAAAACGTCCTTTTAAAAAATAATTATCATCTATACACTCAATAGAATTTGTTTGTACAGATTTTACTTCTATACTAAATTCTTTTTTTCCTTTATATTCTATAATCCAATCTGCTTTTATATCTCTATTATGGTCATCTGGTTTATAGATATTAGTTATTCGATTATCATCGAGCCACATTTCTTTTAATTTAATTTCAGCGAGATAACCCATAATCATACCACGTAAGCTAGGATTAGATTCTAATAAATAATTTAAATTTTCTTCTGTTAAATTTAAACGTTCTATCCAATTATTCACGATTAAATCATAGTAATAATAGTATATAATACCTTTTGCTTATATAGTATATTTATAATTTATTATTTTTTAATTTATTCCTTAAATTATTAATTATATATAAAGTTAATATTAATATAATAATATTTAATATTATAATTACTATTGTTTGACCACTCTTATAGGATTCATTTGAATACTTAATATCATAATACTCATTATTCGTTTTAACATAATCATAATCTGTAAGATTCGTATTTTTAATATCACTTGTAATAATATTATAATTAGCTACTTCTTTATCAATATATTCTCCACCTACAATTATAGAATTAATTTTTTGTTGGTATTCCTCTGGCATATCTGTTAAATTAATATAATTATCTGTAGATTCTTTTACTGGTTCTTCACTTAACATAATCGATTCAGAACCGGGTGGATATACAAAATATATTGCCATCAAACATATTAGAATAATAAATATAACAAATAAATTTTTATGATTCATATATAATTCGCTTAAAAATATAAATGACATTAATATAGTTATCACTAGTGTTACTATCAAAATACTTACGCTCATAAATCCAATAATAGACATTATTTCTTTTTCACTTATTTCATAATAATTACCGTCCAAATAAATATATTCTACATTAGAAAATTCATATTCAGTAGATTGAGATGAATGAGATATTTCTCTAAAAATTTGTTGTTCTTCATAATCTAAATCTTCATATTTTACTAAATTTGTTGTATCAGACGGTTCATCAATCATATTTATTTCAATATTATTCTCTGTAGCAAATTCTGAAGTTCCAATGTGCCAAAATATTGCAATAACAATAAATCCTAATACAATAAAAACGGCTAATTCACGTATGTTAATATCTACGTCTGTATTTTGTTCATTCATAATAAAATATTATTTCGTATAATAATAAGTTTGTTGTGAATTATTTATATAAATTATAAGGTATTTTAACACTATTTACAATAATAAAATAATTAAGAAGATAAACTATATAAATTAAGAATTATGAAACTATTTAATTATATGACAATTTCTACATCTTGGCTCATATTTTTCATCTCCACCAACATCTATTGTGGGAGAATCATATGATGCAGGTTCTCCATCAATTAATCTTTGTGTTTTTGTTGCGGGTTTACCACAACATTCACAAATAGCATTTCTTTTTTCAACTTTATCTGCGATAGCTAATAAAGAAGGTAACGGTTCAAATGGTTCTCCTCTAAATGTTTGGTCTAATCCAGATAAAATAATTCGATGTTTATTTTCAGCTAATTTTTGTACTACATCAACTAATTTTTTGTTAAAAAAATTTGCTTCATCAATAACAACTACATCAATATCACGGTTTGTTTCTTCAAGTATTTTATTTATACCATCAGAATTATTTTTAATCGGGATTGCATCTAATTCAATACCTGTATGAGAACAAATTGTATTTTCGGTATATCTATCATCAATTTCGGGTTTAAATGCAATAATTTTTTTATTTGCTATCTTTGCTCTATTTGCTCGATGAATTAATTCTTCTGTTTTACTTGCAAACATACATCCCGTTATCACTTCAATTCTACCATGTGGGTCTATTGTATTTACATCCATATTATATATTCATTAGTATAATATAATTCTATCAATAAAAACGCTTCTAAAAATAAAGTAATTACTCTTTATATATATGTATAATAAAACCCCATTCAAATTCATCTATCTCTTGATTCCCATCTAATTCATCAGGTATAAGAATTTGATAATTTGTTTCAAATCTATATTTTCCAATTGGAATACACTGATTTGATGTAGGACTTCCTATTAAATCTAAAATAATACTTTCTTCAGAAATACCGGTTAAATTAGTTTCATATTGTGTACCTACGCGAGGGATATCTTGTTTCAATTTATAACAATTATTATTTTCTAATTGGTCCTTAGTCCATTCTTCTGGTTGTAAAAGTAAAACACTCTGTTCACTAGAAGAATCTGTCTCTCCACCAAAAACACTTCTCGTTTTACCTGTTAGAATTAATTCATCATCTTGTAGATTTTCTACGCTTACGCGTATTTGTGGTGGACCATCTTCATCTGCAGTTTCTTTTTCTACTTCTACATCAAAATTTAATCTATATCTTGATAAAGTAGGATTTTGAGCTATTTCATCAATAGATATTTTAATTTGTTCATCAGAATTAAAATCATCATGTTCTTCTAAATTTAATCTATCAATACAACCTGATAAACCAATAATCCCACCTATTGATAAACCAGTTATTAATTTTCTTCTATTCATTATATTATATTTATATTACAATAGTATGAATGCTTCGATACTTCAATATAAATATTAAATTAACAAAAATTCTATAGTGTTATATATCTATTATTATATAATGCCCAATGAATTTGATGAAATAATACCATTAGGTCAAACATTAGATTTAAAATATTTTATTAAAGAAGAAAATAAAAAATATTTTGATGAAGATAACATAAAATTCACCAAAGATGGATTTAATAATAAAAATAATTATGATTTATATTCTACTAAGGGATTATTATTTGACCCAAAAGAAAAAGGAAAATATAAAATTAGTATAGGTGATAAAGAATTATTGATAAATGTAACGGATATACCTAATACGAAAATAGATAATTTCGAATGGAGTGGACCTTTATCCGATAAATACAGCGTTGGCAGAAGTGCAGGTAGCCAAGGTGGTACAGATGATTTTGATATTAATCAAGATAACCCTGTGTTTGAAAAAGATTATTCATTAAAATTTACGGGTTCTGTAACTGGCTCTATATTTTCAGGTCCCGGTGATGGATTGAATTATTATCCACAAGCTGGAGATTTGGTTCATGGTTATATTCGTGATGAAGATGGTGAGGGTGGTGCATTATTTTATGTTGGTTGTAAAGACAATAATAATGGATTTCGAATTGAACCTGTTTTTCGAGATGATATATTTCGGATTTCATATTGGGATGGTAGTTTTAATACGATTGATATAGAAGAAGATATAGGTTTACAATCAAAAAAATGGTATTTACTTGAAGTAGAGTGGATTGAAAAAGGTAATGATATTAAAATCGCATCGCGCATATATGATGGAACAAATCCAGATGACTCTATTTTAGTTGAATTAAGTGGATTTGATGTAAATTCAAATGCAATTGGTCATAGAGGAATAATGTTTGAAAATGACAAAGATAATTCGTTGGTTATATGGGATAACTTTCGGGCACTAAAAGGTGGTGCAAATCTTTGAAACGTGTATATAATTTTATTATTTATTTTACATTTTATAGTACAAACAAATCAAAGATTTTATATTGTTGTAATATATTGTTGTATATATGGGTATCATTGAAAGAGCCTCAAGAATTATTCGTAGTAAGTTGAATAGTCTACTTAGTCGTGCAGAAGACCCGAATCAGCAAATTGACCTTGCATTTGAAGAATTGCGAGATGAACTTGATACGGTAAACGAAAGTCTTGTTAATCTTAAGACTGAACGTGTTAAGCTAGAAAAGAAAGCTGAACGGTTACATGATGAAGTTGAAAAACATAATGACCAAGCTCGTGAAGCTGTAAGGCAAGACAGAGAAGACCTTGCTGAAGAAGCTCTACAAAGAAAAAAAGATAAAATGACGCAAGCAGATACGCTTAGAGAACAAGCACATAGTATTAGTCAAAAAGAAGAAACACTGAAATCTAAGCGTAATGAATTGCGCGATAAAGTTAGAGAGTTTAAGCGGAAGAAAGAAATGATGAAAGCACAACACACGGCTGCTGAAGCAGAAGTTAATATTTCAGAAACAATTAATGGTGTTGGTGACGGAGTTAGCGTTGACGGAGTAATTGAAGATATGGAAGATGAAATTGATGAATTAGAAGCAAGAGCAGAAGCAATGGATGAATATCAAGAAGAAGAATCTCTAGAAGAAGATATTGATGAACAACTTGAAAACTTATCACAAGACAGTACTATTCAGGATGAATTATCTTCATTACAAGAAGAAGTCAAACAAGAAGAAAAAGAGGAAGAAGTAGAAGAAGCAAAAAATTAAATTAAAACATTTTTCAAATATTATTTTCCTCTGAGATATATCTTTTTGCTGATTGTATTAATTTACAATTTGGTTGATGTTTATTATTGAAACATACTTTTTTAGCCTTTACATATTTCACGTCATAATAAACAACATATATAGCTATACATACAGAAACGGAACGAGATATTCCTTCTTGGCAATGAACTAATATTTTATTATTATCATTAATCATTTTAAGACCATAATCAACGGCATTTTTAAATACATTATAATTATGGTATCCATCATTAATCAAGAATTCTTTTGAAGAATACTTAGGATTTAATTTTTCTAAAGAAATAACAACGTCAAATTTATCGTAATTTTTTTCGGCATCGAGTTTGCTACCAATAAATAATTCATTTGTTATTTTTCGAACCATTAAAAGTAATCAACAGCATACAGATATTTAAAAGTAATTCTCTAAAATATGAATTATAATTTTCTTGTCGTTTTTTCTGCTAGCATTTTGCGTCCTGATGAAGCATTTAAATAAGATTTCATATTCGGAATTAAACTATTAATATTTAATACTTGAGAAATTTTGAACCCACTTAATATGTTATCTGTATATACTTTTTTTCCCTCGTTCATAAAATACATTTTTACATTGTTATTGTTAAACATTATTTTTATTTGATTATTAGTTGTATCATTAATTATTATCCTTGTATCTATATCCATTTGAATATCATATTCTTGTTCAAATTCTGGTAATACATCTTGGTCAATAAATTCACGTTTTTTCATATAAATAATAGTTTTTAACCAAGCCTTATATTTCTTTATGAATTTACTGTCAAAACATTAATAGTTAAAAAAATAAAATTATGTACAATGAAAACTGCTATTTTAACGACAGGTGGAACAATCGAATCTGAGGCAAATACATTTATGAGACAAAAGATAAAAAATGAATCATATATTCATAAGTATATTAAAAATCATACGAATATTGATTCTTATAGAATAATGAATAAATTATCTGAAAATATGATGCCTACAGATTGGATTCATATTGCTGAAAAAATTAAAGATAAAATAGATAAGAGTTATAAAAATATAATTGTAACCCATGGTACAGACACAATGATTTACACTGCAGCGGCTGTAAAAATATTATTTGGTGATATTAATGAAAGAATTATTTTTACAGGTGCTATGAAAGGACCAGATGATGAAAATAGTGATGCATATATAAATATAATATCTTCTATTAAAGCTGTGGAAGATAATAGTTTAACTGGTGGTGTATATATTGCTCTACGGTCAAATGAGTCCGTAGAAAAAGTATATCTGCATAAAGCATTATCTACAAAACCACCATACATGGATTCAATGGGTTATGAATCTTTATTTGGAAATCATGTAGGTGTATACAAAAATAATACTTGGAATTGGAATAACACAAAATCTAAAATAAAAAATATTGATGATGCTATTTGTAATACATTACCGCCACAAAATAAAATAAAACAAGTTAGTAATGACATTGCATATATTCAAACATATCCGGGTTTAAAATTAAAAAATATCAATGAAAATAATATTATCATATCTACTTATCATAGTGGAACATCTTTATCTATTTCATATAAAAATAGTTTACAAAAATTTATTAAAGAAAATTCAGATAAAAATATTCTATTAGTTGGCTTTTCACGAAAAATTATTAAAAATATATACGAAAGTAGTTACGAATTACAACAAAACGGTGCTATATTAATAGAAGATATCCAACCACATGTATTATATGTTGCTATATGTATAGGTTTATCATTAAATTTAAACATTGAACAAATATTAGAAAAATTTTCAAATTAATTATGCCATGATAAAAAGAACAAATCATCTTTTTTAATTTCAATATAATCTTCATCTAGAATATCTTGATTAGGGTTGAATGGTTCTGTAATTAAATGAAATCCATTTGGTGTTCGAATACATTCTATAATATTTGTTTCTTCTTTTAATTCATCATAAATTGTTTTTAAAATAGAAATATTTAATTTATCAATATCAATGATAAAATAATTATCATCTTTATTTCCAGATTTTTGTAACATAGATATCCATTCTTTATCTAATCTTTTTATTTTGTGTTGAGTTTCTGTATGCCCATTATGTATATCTCGTTGCATCTTTAATAATTTCTTTTGAAATAAATAAAATGATTTATCTATATCTCTTGCATTTGCCGAAATATAATATCTAAATTTTAATTTTTGATTATTTTTAATATAATTATTAGAAATTGTTTTTAATTTTTTATATTTTTGTTCAATTTTTTCTTCATGGCTAATAATTTCTCTGAATATGGGCATATTATTATGTGTAATTTGTTCATTTTCTTTTGGTCTAGCCATAGCTAGTAAGATATACAATCTATTGGGTCCAAACTTACAATATTGTTTCAAAAATGATAATATTTCATCATCAGATTTGAAATCATGAGGTTGAATCATATTTTAATATATTATAAACAACAATATAAAGGTTTATATTTAAAATTTTGTATCATAAAATATATTAGATTTTATAACTTTTATAACTTCTTTTTCAAATGAATCTTCCCAATTTTCTTTTGGTGTTTTAATAAAAACTATTGGGTGTTGTACTTCATCATTATCATAATTTTCAGGATGAAATGCTTTAACAATTGTAGAGTTTAATTTTGTATATTTCCAATTTGCATATACAAAATGTATACCATCTGAATCAATATTATATTTATCTTCTAATGAATTTATAATATCATCAACTTTATTTTTATATTCTTTTATATTTTCTTTTGTAGGCGTATCTATATTTTTCTCAAAATCTTCCATTTCATCAATATCTGGAATATAATCATTATATCTTATGTGTATGAGCATGTTTATAAAAATATATTTTATTTAATAAATAAGTATCGCATATTTTTAAAAAGATTTATTACTATATGATGATTATATTATATTTAATGACAAAATATTCTAAACATAATGATTTTGATTTTAATAAGGTAAATATAACAGAAAATCAATATTATAACCACTTAGATTACATATTTAATTTGGATTGGGTAGATACAATTGACCATTCGTTACCATTAAATAAAATTATTATTAAATCTGAAAAACTATCTAATGATACTAAGATAAATTTCTGTATTAATGATATTTCTGATAAAATGATTATTAAAAATATTTTTATAGAAGATGATATATTGGAAGTTCAAATAAATACACTTAAATTAATTTTATCTAAAGACGATAATAAAAGTGAATATTTCCCCGGAAAGTATACAAATGAAGTTATATATTATCTATCTGCAGAATTACAGTTAATAAATGAATTTGAGCCTATAGATATTATTGAAAAAAACACAAAATCTGAATTAAAAATAAAATCTGTGGATACAATCAAAAATTTAAACAGGCTTAAAGATATTTTCTCACATATGGGTTTTTCTGTTTCTGAATTTACAATAGAAAATAAAATAATTAAATCTTTAAATATATATTTTAATGAATCAACAATATATAATCAAGAAAATATCGAAAAATTTCAAGAATATAAATATAACGAAGCTATTAAAAATATAATGAATAATTCTACACCAATTGAATTACCTTCAGGCATTAAATCAATACCAGACGTTTTGATGTTTTCTGATTGTGATGATAAAACAATAAAAAAATTCCCTGTAGAAGAAATATCTGCACCACCAGAAATTAATAAAAACAAGATGAAATTATATAAAATATCGGTTAAAGATTCAGAAGATGCATTTTTAACTATATCTAACTGGCATAATAACGAACCTGTAGAGGCAGAAAAAAAATTCACGGCTGTATCTATTCAAGATGGTTATGTTTGTTCAAAAACAAATACAGTATATGTTATTCCAAAAGATTCAAACTTATTTAAAAATATAATTGATAAAGAAAATCATATGGATACTTATACTGTTGAATATAAAGACAATAAAAAAGAATTTCAATTATTTAATTATAATTAATTATTTTAGGTTTGCAGATTTCATGATATAAATGATATCATCTGTAATCGGATGTGGACCTTCTTCAATATATTTATTATATTTTCCTTTTGAATTTTTTGTTTGAGAATTTATTACCTCACCAGCTATTTGATACCATTTTATTTTTATTGTATGTGGTTTTGTTTCTGTGTTTACTTCTTCAATTTTAAATTCAAATTCATCTTCATCGTATAATCTGCCTTGCGATTCACCGAGTGTTGTAAACGTATGACTACATAATTCATTTATTCCATCTTGCGTTGAATCAACATTTAAATTAGTTGCATTAATTAAATCATTTATTGTATTCATATGTGAAATTTATTCTTACAGGTTATATATTTTAGCAATATTTTAAATAAGTATTATTTGTTTATCATAAAATATATATGTATATATTTATTATTTTATACTATGATTAATGTATTAAATATTGTTTTTGAGATAAAAACAAATGATTCAATGCAAAAATTAGTCAATGAAATTTCTGAAGAATATTATAACGATATCGAATATATACAATGTAACCGTTCTAAAAAAATATTATATGTTGTATTTCGAGATAATAAAATAAATAAAAAAATTACACAACTTAATAATTTTTCTACGATTTCAAATGTGGAAACAGATATTACTTTATTGGGATTAATAATTAAAAATATATTCGGTGAATCTAAATTACGATTATTAAATCCTAAAGTTGAGGTTGAGTAATATTATTAAATATTATTTCTTTTATAATTTTGTATAAAATTCATACTATAAATAAGTATAAAAGATGCCATAAGTGTAGGGAATATTAGCCCAATAAAAATAAATGACAATACAATTATTATATTATGTTCTAAATAATTATATGAAAATAAATAATACCAAATTGATAATCCAAAAATAATACTAATGATGGGTATTCCAGAACTTTTATTATTAGATAAAATGTCTGTTTGATTATTTGAATTATTCCATGCTATTTTATATAATTGAATAGTGTAGAATAAAGCTCTAAGAAATAGGTATAAAACATAAATAATGAAAAATATTCTATTAATGTATATTCCTAAAATCCATAGTATTACTAATACAAAAAAATCAAATAAATGTTGTTTACTATAATTATTTTTTTACACTAGAATACAGATTTTTAATCATATATTATATTTATAATACAGCGTAATAAAAATTCTGATTTAGCAATAAATATTTATGGTAACATGTATATATTTGATATATGAATTTATTATTTGGTCCTGTAGGTCCTGAAATATTAATTATTTTAGCTATATTAATATTATTATTTGGAACTAATAGAATACCAAAATTAGCTCGTAGTGTTGGACAGTCAATTTCTGAATTTAATAAAGGAAGAGAAGAATCCGTAGAAAAAGATGAAAATGTAAAATGATTTAAATAGTTGTGAATATAAAAATTATGTATGACTAAAAAACAATTATTTAAAAAACCCGTACATAATTCTCAAGGTAAACAACCTTGGTATGTAAAATGGTCAAAAGGAAATGAATATAAATTATTATTTAATACATATATAGATATTTTATTTGTTGGTAGTGTATTAGGAATGCTCTTTTCAATATTGTTTCCATTTATAAATACAATTATATTTACTTCTCTTATTTTAACCATACCCATTCCCCTAACAATTATATCGATTTTATATTACAAATTTATATTTCATTACAAAAGTTCGACAACAAGATATGGTTTAAAACCATCATTTAGATTTATATTTCTTTATATGTTATTAATTCAAATTATATTTGTTATTTTTTCGTATATCCATTTAAATATTAGTGCTACTATGTGATACATCTATGGATATATTATTTGAACCCACAGGAAATAGTGAATTATTATTATTGAGTAGAATTATATTTGGAAGTATTATGGCATATTTAGGTTTCAATCATTTTATTAATGTTGAAAATATGACTAAATATGCAGAGTTTAAAGGTTTACCTTTGCCTAAAATATCTGTATTATCTTCTGGTTTAATTCTAGTTCTTGGAGGTATTGGAATTTTATTAGGTGTTTTTGCAGCTATATTTTCAATTATAATTGCTGGATTTTTAATACTATCTGCTATTACTATGCATGATTTCTGGAATGTTGATGAAGAACAAAAACAAACAGAGAAAAATGCATTTTTGAAAAATATTGTTATGTCATCAGGTGCAATATTATTTTTCATTCTAGCTCGATTTGAATGGTCATACGCATTAAATATTGGTTTATTCTAATCGATAGATATTTAGTAGATTAATTTAAATAATTTTTTATGAGTAACAGTAACATACTAACACATAAAATAAATAACATAATTAAAAACAAATCCGAATTAGAATCAAATTTTCCAACAGAATTTAAACACATGAAAAATATAAATGTAGAAATACAAACAGAATATAATTCAAAAATAATAATCGAATATACAGATTCTTATGAATACAATAACGTAATTGAATTTAAAATTAGAAGAATAACAAAAAATAAACAAATATTACTCTATCCAAAAAAATTAATTGGAAGTACACATATAAACTTAGTTGAAAATTACGGACCTTTTATTATTAAAAATTAATTTTGTAATTCAGGATAATCATTATTTGGATTTGTGACAGTTCTCCATATATTATCAAAATCTAATGCCGTCATATTTTCTGAAGAATTTTCTCCTTGCATTTCAATAGTACTTAAACCGGTATTATTTGTTTCATCACCCGTATTATTCCCAATCAAAGTAGACTCACTAATTTCTTCATTCCAATATGAATTAGATATACTATCATCATTTCGACCAATTAAACCACCTGTTATACCATCAGTTTGAAGTAAATTAGCAGAATATGTATTAGTAACCAATCCATTTTTATTATATCCAACCAACCCACCAACATACGTATTATTAAATCCTGTAATATCTATTTGAGAATATGAATTGTTTATTTCACCATTTAATTCATTTGCTCCAACTAAACCACCTAGATTGTTATTCTCTCCTTCAAGATTACCTTTAGAAAAAGATTTGTTAATACTACTATTTTCATTCTTTCCTACCAAACCACCTAGATTATTATTTTCACCTCTGATTGAGATAATACTATACGAACTATTAATTATACTGTTTTCTTTATTATATCCAACTAATCCTCCTAATCTAAGATTGCCATCTCCAATAACTGTTCCTTCTACGCTAGAGTTATTAATTGTACTATTTTGATTATATCCCACTAATCCGCCAACTTCACTTTGCCCTGTAATATCTATATTTGTAAGAATAATATTTTCTATTTTAGATTCTTTGGTGTATCCAATTAATCCAATATAAGAAGTATTATTTCTATTTATTGTTAGTTCATTAATACTGTATCCTTGCCCATCTATTTCTCCCGTAAATTTAGAGGTAGCATTTCCAAGAGGTTTAAATCCACGTTCTTCATTCCATTGGTTTGTTTTTGAAGCATTAATGTTCTGACCTAATTCATAATTAGCATCTAACTCAACAGAAATTGATTGCAAATCATGGTCATCCATAATTATGTAAGGTGTTTGCGTTGTTCCATCACCATCTAAATTATTATGAACTTCTTCTATATCTTCTGGTTCAGAAGAAGTTGCTGTCGATGAATCAACCGTTATATCTATATCGGTAGATATTTCACTATTATCGTTTAATGTAATTATTAGTTCTGTTGTGAAAATACCATCATTAAAATATGTGTTTGTTGGATTTTTTTCTGTAGATATTTCACCATTACCAAAATCCCACTCGTATGAATCAATTTCATCTTCATGTATATTTGTTTCAAAATTATACTGTAACTCTTCGTTTGTAGAGACAAAAGTTTCAACATCAATTTCTAATGAATTCTGAACTCTATTTGTACCTATTAATCTTCTATTTGAATCATTTTCTCCAATTAAATCATATCTCCCCGGTCCAAAAGTAACATTATGTTCTGAATTACTATTAATATCTATCTCTTGCAATCTACCATCTTCATATTGAACATATAATCTATTTATATTCTCATTTTGATGAATCTGAACATTTACTCCATCTGAAATAGTATTGAAACTTATATCTGCATCCATTGATTCTGAAACAACACCAATATTTGATGAAAATAAATTAAAGCTTAATAAAATAACGACGCCTGTAAAAACAGCAACTAACAAAATAACACCAATAACGGGACTTGCACCTTTATTGGTATTATGTAAAATCATGTAATTATATTTATACATAAATTGTTATATATTTATTGGACATCTTTCGTTAAAATTAAAAATATCAAATTATATATACACATATTAATATCCTATTAAAATATATAATGTTATATTTATTTATTAATATAAATAGAAAACTTTATAATGTATTGTTATATTACTTAATATATGAACAAAATACCTGAAGTCTTAGAACAAAAACCAACAAAAATAGAAAGAATAAATGAAAGAATTAAAATTATGAAAGACCCTTGTTTAACATGTGACTATATATGGAATTTTGATGATGGTATCAAAGGAATTCATATTAAAATACACAGTGAATTACAAAATAAGTCTACATATGAATGGGATAAAAATGAAGAATGGATGTGGTATGTTCAAATAGCAAATAGTAAGAAAAATTTAGAAAATGAAAAATACATAGAAAGTGTATCAACAAGAAGTTTTAATGAAGCTATTTTATATGCAAATGAATATGCTAAAAATATAACAGATATTGATTTGAAAAAATGTGTTTCAGCTTAAGTATATTTGTTTGTAACAAAAACTATTTATATTATTAATTCATTCAATTATATATAATCTCACTAACAGCGTTGTTAGTGGGGATTTGTTAGTAACGGTCGAAAACAAGCCAAATTACCTGAGTTATACAAGTTTACTTGTATGGTATTACAATTATACTTGTATTATAAGGGTTCGTTAGTTGTAAGTATATTTCTAACAAACGTCTAAAAACGTCTAAAGAGAACAAATCTACGGTAAATCTCACTAACAACGCTGTAAGTTAGAATAATTGATATTATAATATAAAATAAATAAACCAATAGACATATAATTATTTAATATATACTTTTATATATGTTATTAACAAAAGATTTTTTAAAAGAACAATCATTAAGTGCATTGAGAATTCATGGAAATATAAGAAAAAATATGTGTGATGTTGTATCTAATGAATTATCTGTAAATCTAGATTTTGAATTTAATATTGATACATATTCACCAATATATGCTCCTGTCAATGGAAAAAAACATTTTGTTTGTCTTGTAGACTCAGAATATACACAATTTACCAATGTATATGGTTTTGTTATAATTGATGCAACTATAAAACAATTTGATGAACACAAATATCCTGATGTTGCGATTATTCCACCGAATGATAGTAGAAGAAATTGGTATGATAGTATTGAAATTCAAAAATAATATGAGGTATTAAATTATTTATTAGAATATGAATGTTAAAACGCAATTGTATGTAAATAAGAAAAAACCAAAACCAAGTTTGATAGAACCTATTAAAAATGTAAAAGATTATTCTAAACCAAGGGGCGGTTTTTGGACTTCACCTCTTGAAAAAGACAATCTTTCACCGTATGAAAAATATGAAAACGGTGCTCTAATTAAACAAAATTCTAAAGCATGGAAAATAATTCCTAAAAAAGAGTGTAATGTAAAATACATCACTTCTGAAAAAGATTTAAAAACACTTCCAGAAATAAGTTATAATTCTTGTTCAACAAATACATATATTGATTTTGAGAAATTTTTTGGACAAGGATATGACGGATTATATATTTCTGGTGATATAGCATACTTGAAAAGTTTTTCTGATTCATATAATTTGAGTGGATGGGATTTTGATTCAATTATATGGTCAAATTTAAATTGGATTGATACAATAATACCTATCGAAAAAACATCTAACAGATTATGATATGTAAATCGAAAATATTAATAAGGCATAATTTTTATATAATATATGAAAAATAATAAAACTATTGAATTCGTCAAAGAAGCATTAACTGCGTGCAGAAATTTATCCGAAGATTCAGATTTTTATGATAGTTTTGAAAGAAAAGAACGATACGATGTAGCTAAATATTATATTGATGAATTAAATAAACATCTTTCTGAACAAGGTATATTAGAACTTAAAAAATTAAATTTTGATAATCCTTTTAATTCTGAAAAAAATTTTTTAATAATAAAGGATGGAAAATTAATTAATATTTAATACTAATTTAAAATAGTATACATACTATTATTTATTATAAAATTACTATTATAATATAGTAAATTTATTTATTTATTTTTAATCGAAAGTAATATAAGATACTTATTATTATTATTTTATATATGATAAAGATAATTGAATTTGCACAAGAATCACATTTATCACCTGCTCAATGGATTGGATTAACATCTGAAGGAAAAGGAGTTTATATTCGATATCGTTGGAATAAGCTAACTGTAAGAGTGGGTGATAATCCTGTTAGTGGTAACGTTGTATATGAAAAAAATCATAATAACCATAATTTGACAACAAATGAACTTATTGAAATATTATCAAAATCAGATAGTATAAATATTAATAAAAAATATAATGTTTCTTTACAAAATATGTCAGAAAAATTAAAATATATTCGAAATAAAATGTAACTAAATATTATATTATTACGTTATATTGTTGTATTTTTGAATAACAACTATCTAGTATTGTATTTTATATGATAAAAAGCTTTAATATATTTTAAATTAATTTTATATTATGGCAAGATATTTAATATCAGATACACATTTTGACCATAATAATATTATTAAATATGAAAATAGACCATTTAAAAGTGTGCAAGATATGAATCATTATTTAATAAAATCATGGAATGAACACGTATCTGAATCAGATGTTATAATTCATATGGGCGATTTTTCTATGGCTACACAAGAACGTACAGAAGAAATTATTTCTAAATTAAATGGAAATATAATTCTTTTAAGAGGTAATCATGACCAAGGAACAATATCAGAATATACTTTTCCATATCCCTACGTTGAAAGTATGACGACACAACATAACGGGTATAAATATTATTGTTGCCATAATAAAGATAATATTCCATCTTATTGGAAGCATTGGAAATTGGTTGGTCACCAACATTCAAATATTCCATTTATCGATTATGAAAATAAAACTATAAATGTAAGCGTTGAAGTTATTGATTATAAACCACTTTCGTTTGAAAAATTAAATACGTATTTACGTTCGATGAATAATAAATCAATAAATCCAAAAACGATTAACGATATTTAAATATAATTATCTACTTTCCATTTCTTTTGTCATTTGTTTAAGTTTATCTATTCGTTTGTCTGTACTTGGATGCGTACTAAGCAAGCTAGATAATTTACTTTTTACAGGTGAAATCATTAATGCATTTACACCTTGTGCTTCTCTTAAGTCTTCTTTTGGTATAGAATCCATCGAACCACTAATTGTTTGTAATGCACTAGCTAAAGCCATAGGATTTCCTGTAATAGATACGGCTCCTCTATCTGCAGAATATTCTCTGTATCTTGATAATGTCATCATAAGTAAATAAGAACCAATATATGTTAATATGGCAACAAATATAGCAACAACAATCGGGGCGTTGTTATTATTTCTTCCACCTCCAAAGTATACACCATAACGTATAATCATACCTGTTATTGCGGCAATTACTCCTGCTGCCGTCATTACAATCATATCTTTATTTTTAATATGAGCAAGTTCATGTGCTAATACAGCCTCAAGTTCTTCATCATTTAAAACTTCCATTAAACTTGTGGTTACACAAACTGTTGCCGTAGATGTAGAACGACCTGTAGCAAATGCATTAGCAATTGATGTTTCTGCTACAGCAATTGTAGGCTTTTCCATATCCGCTTGTTGAGATAATCTTGTTACCATTCTATGTAATTCAGGATATTCATTCTCATCAACTTTTTTAGCTCCAAATGATTTAAGTGCAATTTTATGACTATATAAAAATTGAACAATTGTTAATATAGTTACAAATATAACGGTAAATATTAAATTTTGGAAATATAATCCAATAATTGCACCAAATCCAATCGTTAATGATGCTAATAATATCATCACAATCATCATTCGTATTTGAAGACTTCTATTTTTTCCTAATTCCATATTTATATATAATGTTTGATTAACATATTAATCTTTATGTTTTAATCATAAAATTTAATCCATTATAAAATAATTATTTTATATGTCAGAATTAAATAAATACATTTCATCTTCACCAGAACTTGTTTTTCTTGAAAACAAAACTCGAAGAGTGTTAATTGCCGTATTTTTCAGACGGCCAAAAACAGAATTTACTGTTGAAGATTTATCAATTATTACAGGTGAAAATGTAGAAGATATAAAAAGAGAAATCAAAACATTTGTTGATTTAGATATTGTTATAAATCACGAAAATAACACATTTGAAACAAATGTAGATAGTAATATTATACAATCATATATGAAATTTAAGAGAGCAATAACAAAAAATCAAAATTAATTTATTTTTTGATATGCATATCTTGGTTTGTTTGTAATGATAAAATCAGGATTAACAGATAAACCTTTTTCAATATCGGTTTTAGAATCACTAATAGCCCAGTATCCACATGAAATATTATTTCTGTGAGCATAGTCAATAACATGATTTAATTTTCTTGAGGTATAATGAGGAATAATAGAATCAATATTATTTTTCTTAGCTCTATTTATTAAATTTATTGATGGATAATAACTTATTAATCCTGTATTAACATCTATATTATTTATACTTGAAAATTCAGATTCTAACCATGCAATAATTACAACAGATTCTAACATGCTATACTCTTTCACAATTTCTACTATTTCAGATGCTATATTAGTACTTTTTAAATCTAAATATACGGTAAAATCAGTTTCGTTTGATAATATATCAAGAGCTTCTTTTAGTGATACTCTATCTTTATGTTTTTTAATATCTTCTAATGTATTATTTCTGATTAATAAAAATTTGTTACGTGTTAGTATGTGTGGGTCATGATTTAAAATAAATTTATCATCTGCTGTTTTATGAATATCTATTTCAACTCCATGAGCACTAGAATTTATTGCACATTTGATACCTTCTAAAGAATTATCTTTTTTATATGCAGAGCATCCTCTATGACCAATAATTTTTGTATTTGAATCATTAATCGAACTTTCAGAAATTAATGAAGAATATTTTAAAGCAGACATAGAAATTGTAGATGTGCCAATAGCAGACAACAATTTACGTCTATTCATGTTATTATATTAATATATTGACATTACTATAAATATTCCCCCATTGAAAATCTATAATATATCATAGATAATGTTCCACCAATTATTAATATGAATGAATAAACAATATTTAACATTACGATATATATTGGTATCCAAAATATCCCGTGTCTAAATTCAAAAATAGAATAAAAAAGTATTAGTAAACCAAGTATTAATGTACATACGCCACTTTCATTATATATATAATTATAAATTACAATTCCAATTGATAAAATAATAACAACAGTAATATATGATGAATATCCAAAAATATTTAAAATCATATATATGTTGTAATTTAATCCAATAAGTTGTATTAACAAATATGTTAAATAATAATATATAAAAATAAATATTGAATAACGTAAGTACGCTTTCATTTATATAGTATATATTGTAATATAATATAATAAACTATCGTTATTTAATATAGTAATGAAGATTTTAATTCAATGAATAAAAATTTAATAATTTTATAAAATTAAACGTATAAATATATCTCTTTATCATCAAAATTAACCATATCTAAACTATACTGTGATAATAATTGTTCCAAACATTTTTTATTTATTTGACCTGATATTACTCTGATTCGAATTTTTTCTGCACCTCCATTTATTACTCCATTGATTCTAGAATTGTTATACGTGTTAAAAATATTTTTAATATTTTCTGCATCTTTTTGTAAATCGTTATTTAAATTATTGGAAATTGTTATGCTCATATTTATACTTATATAATTAAGCATTAAATAAATTACGATTTAATTAATAAGTGAGTCACTTTGTTCTAATGCATCATCTTCTGGAATAATATCATAATTTCCAACTTCTGGAATATCATCTTCTGGAATAATATTATATAATTTTTTTCTTATTGTCGTTATTTCAAATATATCTAATTTAAACGAATCAGATGCATTTCTTGTTATATCTTCATCTTCATGTTTTATTGTAAATTTAAGCGTAAATTTTGTTTCACCTTCATCATTATTATTAAGACTTAAATCACCTTTGTCTAGATTATCTAGTGATATTGTTACATCTTCAATATTTGTAATCCCTGATTCATTAATTTTATTTTTATCTTCTTTTTTCAGAATATCAGACTCTTTTTTTATGGTATCTTCATCTTGATTTTCTATTTGTAATGAAACTTTTGTTTTTTCAGGCTCATCAATATTTTGTGTTTCTAATTCTAATGAATCAATATTAATTTGTATTTCATCGAAAAGTTCAAAATCATCTCTATAACCATAGGGCACGACTTCATTTGTAATATTTATATTTTCTTCAGAAAAAGCTATAGAGGGTTGTGAACTTTTTGTTTTTAATATTCCAATTGTTGTTATACCGCTTGCAGCGATTATAAAATTTCTTCTATTCATTAACTAAATAATATGTTTTACAACCTTATATTTTTATGCGTTAAAAGACAAAATTTTACTTATTTAATTCAACATATATTGTATCAGAAAGCCAATTTGGATGTTCGAGTTCGATATCTACATATGAAAAATTTTCTGTTTCCTCAAGTTTTGAACGTGCAATTTCTTCTAATGATTCATCATCAAATGAATGTTGTCTATTATCATTATAACCTGTATTACTTACATGTATAATCATATAATCTCCAATTGAATCAGATTTTTTTATTTTTGGTTGAGCAAAATTATCAAAAATTTCTGTTAATTGTTCTTTTGGATTCATATATGATAATTATAATTGAACGCATATAAATAATACGTTTTATATCAATAATTAATGTTTATAATATCTTAATAGTAAATTTGAGTCAGCTATATCATATTAGGTAAAGTAACGCGAGTTACTTGAATATTGGGATTTCACTTTCTAAAACAAACATTAAAAATTATTGTTGATTGATGTTGGTAGTAATCATATATTTTACCGTAAGTTTAACTCAGAATTATTAAAATTTGATTTTGATAGGATATATGTCTTGTCTAAAAATAATTTAAAATATTTATTTATTAAATACGCAATTTTTATATGTTTTATTTTGTTTTTTTATTATATATTGATAATTATTTAAATTATATACATTTTTATAATTATTTAATTTAAATATATTTGTAATTGATTTTTTATCATTTAATTTAAATAAAATATTAATTTGTACATTGTTAATTATTGAGGGATTAATTAGATTAGGATATTCAAAAATATTTATAAATGACATATTTAAATGTCTTGAATGACGATACATAGTTTCTAATTGATTTGTATAATTGCGCAACATTTCAAATCCATCAAATACAAAAATTGGTTTATATTTGTTAGTAGTATTTTGTAATTCTAAGTATTTATATATTTTTTTTACACTTAAAGCAGATAATATATTTGTTATATTTGATTCAAAATTGAATATAACTTTTTTATTATTTTCTATAATATTAAATAAACTAATTTTATTTTTTGTATTTGGAAAATTTTTTGATAAATTATTAATATATTTTTTAAATTCTTTGTCAAATTCATAACTTAAAATTTTATTTATGGAATTATTCTTTAATTGTTTACTAGCATCATTAATAATAGAATTTCTATAATTTAAATTTGATACACATTTGTTTAAATCACTAAAAGACATATCTTCTGCATCAAATAAATAAGCGATAATTTCAGCTAATATTCTATAATCTTTTGGACTAACTGTTAATTCACAATTATTTAATATAATTTCTGTATACGCATAACTAGTTGTATCTATTTCTTTAAGATAATTTTTATCTTTTTTATCTGAGATAGTATTGAATAAATCAATCATAGTAGATTTTCCTAATGTTATATTTTCTGAATCAAATTTTTTAGATTGTAATTTATCTTTAAAATTAAAATACAGAATACTATATTCATTATTATTTTTAAATTGTTTACATAAATTTAATGCCATTGTTGTTCTTCCAGTCCCTGTTACTCCTGAAATATTTATATTTTTGTTCATTTGATTTTTTTCAAAATATATATCCTTCGCATTTTCATCTGTACCAAAATATATTTTTTCACTAGATATACAACTTCGACATTTACCGTGTTTAACGAGATATTTATATTCACCACAATCAATACAATTATTTATTCTCATGATATATTATATGAATTATCACATAATTAAACTGTCGGAAGATTAATTATAATAAAATAATTTTTTAAGTGAATTAATAACATATAAGTATCTATGATTACTAAAAAATAATATGTTTGAAAGAAAATCAGATACAGGATGGTTTAAATATGAAATGGAAGAAGTTCCAAGTGAAGTTATAGAACATATTGTAGATAGAAACGATACAATTAATTTAAATATAAAAAATAACGAAATTACTTTTTATTCAAAAAATGGTTTTATAGATTTGTATGACGAAAACGGTAATGATGGATTTAAAGATTATGGCGTAATGACTTCAAAACCTGTTAATTATCCTGAAGAATTACCTAATAACATCCGAAATAATTATACTGTTGAAGAATATTTTGAAGATGAAGATATTATTGAACTAGTTAAAGCTATTAAAATATCTGATGACCCACGTAATCATATTATGCAAAATACATTACGTTTTGATATCCCAAGTAAAATAAACCTGATAAATATCCATTAAAATTAAATATTTTCTTAAAACATAAAGATAAATTCGCGTCTAATGAAGGAACAAATCATCCAAGCTTAAAACAAATTAATACTATTACAGAAGAATTGAATAATTTGTTTGAAAATTTTATTTTTTCTGTAATTGGTTTTTATAAAATATCTAAAAACAACATACAAATTCATGTAGATGGAATTGCTATTAAAACAAATAATAAAAATATTGATAAAATTACAAAATGGTGTAAAGACAATTTAAATGGACAAAGAGATTAATTAATACGATATGATGAATTTTATACGCAGGATAATTGGATTCGAATTTGGTGTGATTAAATATTTTTATAATAAATTATATAACATAATAATATAAAATTAAAAATATGAATCCTACAAAAAGTTCAGATTCTGACATAAAACAAAAATTAAAAGAATTGTATGAATATATGGATAAAAATGAATTAGTATATGATGCTAAATTAGAAAATAATAATCATAATTTGTGTTTAATTATAGATGATATTCACAAAGACCTTATTGAACAAGAAATTAGAGCAGAATATACTGAATTAATGGTCCTTCATACAATTCATATTGTTGATACTAAGTATGAAATGACTGTCGGTTATCCAGATAAATTATAAATATATTAATTTATATTTTTAACATTTAAAACATAATGTGTATTATATCTATGATGATTTTCAAATGATATAATATTATTATTTAAACTTACAATTTTTTCACATAATAATTCAATTCCTTCTTTTAATTCATAAATTTCTCCATTATAACTAATTTTAGATTCTTGGTCAAACCCAATTATTTGTGGTGAAATACAAATGCACATATTATCATATTTTGGATATGTTGTATATATTTGCGTTAATAAATCTAAATAATCGGGTTCTAAAATATATACATTTAATTGGTTTATATAACTATCTATAAGGTCTTTAGATTCAATTAATCTTTCTCTTTCTTCGTATGTATGTTTGTTCCATTTAAATGCTTCTGAAGCATCATCAAATTCTTTCTCATCGTAACCTAATGTATCTTTTGCTTGATTATAATTTTCTTTTTTAGTCATAGTTATATTTTAATTTATTTTGTTATTTCTTACAATTCCATTTATTGCTCCCGATACAGTCATTATCATTCTTGATACAGATTCGTCCCATGATAATGGCGGGGAAATTGTATAAAACATATATTCGCCTGTTTTATAAACATTTGAAGATGATTTATCAACTATTTCATACTTTATTGATTTAAAATCATTGCCCCAAGTACCGTTTATTGGCCTCAATTCAACTTCAATAGGTATAGACTGACTTTGAAATATTAATTTTTCATCTACGGATTCTGTATGTTTAAGAGGACCAAAAGAATATGTATTATTAATTTGATTTTCTACCTTATTTATCATTATAGATTTTGTTGGTGGATTTCCAATGCTTGGTGTACGCATATGAAAACAATAGATATAAATGGTTAAAAAAGTTATGTTTTATATACTATATTAGTCAAGTATCATTTATCTAAATTTATAGTACTTCACTTAAACCGATATTGATTAGAGTTTGACATTCTCCATGCATCCATTAAACTCATACCATCTTTATTTATTTTATCTTTAGTCCATTGACTCCACATACCTGCATCTTTTTGTAATTTCATATGCCATAATACTCTCTGCGTTGTAAACCAATCACTTCTTATTTTATCTGCTTCTTCTTTTGTAAGTGGGTCATCTTCACTTCGAATTCGGCTTGGAATTATATGCCATAATTCAGGAAAATTGTAGTCTGTTTTTTCCTCATTTATTGGTTTATCAAAATAATCAGATTCTCTCACGACAGTAATATTTTCGAACCAATTATCAATATCATATTTTAAACTATTTGGCGTAATAATTGTATGTGCATTTTTAATTTCTTCGAATACATTAGCTAGAACAGCGATAGCAATATGGTCATTATGATTTAAATGTTGCGTTTTACCTTTAAAATACACCCCATCTCCACTTACTGTGTAATTAATTCTATTGTTTGTTGTATATTTCTCAAAATTTACAAATAGTAATTTGCCATCATCACATTTTATTGCTAATTGTCCATCTAATGAAATCCGTTCAGTCATATTGTCCACGTAACATTAAGTTATTATACTATATAGTCGTTTCGATTAATATTTTTAATATAAAAATATATAGGACCTGTAATTGAATACTAAATTATGAACGTTTTAAATGCAAAAATAAGGTGGGGAGATACAGATAGGATTCAACTTTTAGTTGATAGAATACCAAAAAGAGAAGAATTAGTTTTTGAATCTACAGCAGATAATGCGTTTTGGTATGGTGAGAAAGACGGATATGTAATGTTTTATTCTGGACATCCAGATAAAAAAGGAAGAGGATTTAGTGGTCGTTCATTTAAATTAAATACAAAAAATAATGGCACAGTAACATTAGTTGGCCCGTATGATTCTTCAGCACATACAGCAAATAAACTTGGATTTGGACCTTGCGTAGATGTAGCTATAACAGATAATAAAAACACGTATAGAAACGATGGTGTTTTTATTGCTTCTTCTGCAACAAAAGAAACAGCTGAAAAAGCAATAAAAGATTACGTTATTTCTGCGATAGGATTAAAACAAGTTGGATATGTATATAAACCATACAAATAATCATTTAACATTATCTGGTTTTGAATTCAAATTATCTGGTTTCTCAATTATTTTTGGTTTAGAATCTGTACATGAATGAGCATGAATTAAATTAATTCTTATTGTTTCATATTCATCTAAATTGCCCATCGTTTTTAAATTCCATTGTTCCGTTACTTCATACATTGAAATATATTTAATTGGGTCTTCTTTATTATATGTTTTACAATGATAATCAGCTAAGTATGATGCAGCCGAACTTTCCGGGTCATCAGAACGCCCTACAGAACTATAATAAAATCTATATCTATATGTCGTAAATTGCTCATGGAGATTATGTCCATAATGTCTATCAAATGATACGGTATCTTTTTTATTAAATATATCAATAGTGTTTCCAGATTCTGTTTCAGCAGCAAAAACATAAAATGTATCTGTATTTCTTCCAGACGTATAAAATCCCCATGATGGTTGGTCTACATTAAATAATGATAAATATCCATCAACATATTGATTATTATTTAATTCAATTCTATCATCTGTATAACTTGAATTATCAACTGTATTTATAATCATTACAAAACCTGCACTTATTACTACAATAATACATATTATTACAATAATATTTTTTAAAATTCCATCAATATTAATTATTTTATATTCAGGAATATATGTATTCAATTTTTCTAAATAATTTTTATCATATTTAATCGATAAATAATTTTTAACTGTTTCAATATCGTTCCAAAATTGTTTTGGTAAGAATAAACACAATCCTGCAATTGCTACGAGACTAAATGCTCCAACTCTTGTCGTTAAAGCAATATTTAAATGTCCAAACATTAACGTAAATGCAATTATATATCTAAGTCTTTTTGTAAATAATAACATCAAAGGAGCAATCAACATCATTATGAACCAATAAATACTACCAAATTGAATTAACCATTCAGGAGATTCACGGACATATGGTCCAAAAAGCCATGTTATTCGGTCATAATGTAAAATAGAATGAAAAGCCCATCCAGATAACCATTCTTCTGCGTTAGTATATTTTATAGAACCATTAACAATATACATTGCTAGCATTTGGAATAAAATAAAAAATCCTGCTAGTTGCGTTAATATAGATGGATTACTATATTTTTCATTCCTAAGTGAGTCAATCGACCATTTATTTCCAAGTGGAAGAAATATTGCCCAGAATAATAATAATCTAAATAATGTATCAGCATAACTTGCAACATATGGATTTCGTAGGTCAACAGATATAACGAGTATAGTAGATAATATAAATACCGTTTTTGTTTTATATCCAATAATGAGAATTAATGCAAGAATTATTTGTAATATAAATATTATACTTACACCAATGGGGTCTGTAACATAATATAAAATAGATATATAGTTATAATCAGACATAATTAATTCTGTAGGAACAGGACCGTCATCAGTGTAGAAATAAGTCAAATTTCTAAATCTAAGAATAACATCAATTATAATTAAAATACCTACTAAAATTCTAAATAAAGCTAAAGACCTATCATCTATTTTAATTCGAGGATAAATAAATTTATTATATATGTTACTAATAACGTTCATGCAATTAAATATAACATTTATCTATAACATAATAAAACTTTTTATAAAACTACAATTCTTGTATATTATATCTATTAATAAGATTAAATTCAGATTTTGAATACGTACAATATAAAATATCACCATTATTTATATGTTCTTTTGACCAAGTTTCATATAAAGATTCATTATTTATTAATGATAAAATGCAAATTAATGGTGTAAAATGACACGAAAAAATAATTGTATCATCAAGTGAATGAGACTCTAAAATATTAGATACATATTCTTTAACTCTTTTTTCAACATCTTTTATACTTTCACCGTTAGGAAATTTCCTGTTAAATGCTTCTTTTTCATTTAATAAATATTCTGGATTAGATTCAAGAAAGTCATCTAACGAACCAACGGCAGAACCAAAATCTTGCTCTCGCAAATTCTTATTTGATATTATTTTTATGTCTGGAAAAGCTATCTGGGCGGTTTTCAAACACCGAATTAAATCAGATGAATATATTGTTTTAATATTATCTAATGAATGTTTACTTTTTATTTTTGTTAATTTCTTTGCTTGGTTTATTCCATTTTTTGTTAAATCAAAATCTGTATGTCCTTGAATGATATCTTTCTCATCACCAAAAGATTCTGCATGAGTGAAAAATATAACTTCCATATCTAATACTAATAATCATAACGTTAATTATCTTTTTACATTATAAGTAAAACTTATAACAATATATGAAAAACTATATGTATGCCTCATATATTTGATAATACAGCAGATAAAGCATTTCACATGATTGCAATTAGAAAATCAACAAATGAATACCCAGAACAAAATGAATTAAACGAATTAGATTCAATAATTGCTAATTTATATGGGTTTGCACTTCGAACTGGTGGTGGATTAGAAAAAAGTAGCAACCAATATGGAGTTGGTTATTTATTGCCAAAAGGAGTAACAATTAACTTAAATCAACAAAAAATAATTAAAGAAATTGAAAATTGTTCTTACTTTGATAATCAAACGCCATTTGTAACATTAACACCTGTTACTGTTTCAAAAAAAGAACTTAAAAGAGCAGAATTAATTGGAACGCCGCCACAAGAAGCTTTATCTGGATTAAAATCATTTGCAGATGATTTTAATGAACAAATATAATTATTTTAAAATTTTTATAATTTAAATATAAAATTAATTTAATAAACAATAATTTAAAATAATTATTTATAAAATATTAAATAATACAAATTAACTTAAGAAACAATAAATTTTATATATTATAACGATTCATATTATAATATGGTATATTATGGAAATATTGATTCTTTTTGTTGCTTCGAAAGTTCATGTATATTTGAATGTTTAGACTGTGGAAAAAGACATACAGAAAAAGTAAAAGAATGTTCTCGTTGCAACAATAATAAAATTAAAAATTTAAGTGTTCCAAGAAATTAATTATAATGTTGACAATACATAAAATATTAATGGTTTTTTAATATGAAGTGGAGGATTATCTGAAAATAAAATCATAGTATCTGGTGCAGAACTTAATGTTTCCATATCTATTAATTGCCGTTCTAAATATTCATATACATCACCTCTCGTTTCTAAAATATCTTGTTTTGTTTCAGGAGGAACCTGTATTCGATAATACACCTGATATTCATCTTTATTGTCTTGTGCATCAAAACCTACTGTTGCTCTACTTTCTACTTCACTCGGTTCAACATGTGTAACAGATATATTATCAAAACTATGTCTTAAAAAATTTTCAATTTTTTTGCCTTGTTCTTCAATATAAGATTGATTCATATATTAAAAATATTATAAATACATTATATATCTTTACATTAAAATATATAACATATGTATATAAAGTGTTATACATGGCAACAATATATTATTTAAATTGGGATATGAAAAATAATAATAAAGAAAAAGAATTTTTTCATAACATTCATTTACAAAATGATGAAATTACGCACGTAAATAAAAATTGGTATCGAAAAATAGGTACATTAAATATTAATGAACCTGAACAAATATGGAAAGTTTGTCAAAGAGATTATCCTGTCTCTAACTCTGAACTTCAAATTAAAAGAAATAAATTTTACACTTTTAAAGATAGAAGCATGTCTGTTGGTGACATTATTGAAATAGATGATAAAAAATATATTGCTCTATCAATTGGATTTAAAGAAATAAAATGGATTTAAGTCGTTAAATATAAATGTATATAAAATAAGTATTTTATATGTTATCTGCTGAGGAATTAAAAAAAAGAAATTGATAGAATTAAAAATAATAAATATCAACATATAAAAAATGTTCAACACAAAACAAATTTTGAAAATGAATCATATATAAGAGGTTTAAAATATGCACTTGGACAGAAAGTTGAACGAAAAAAATTTCCTGAAAAAGAAACGGTAGAAAAAATTGTTGATGAAATTAAAAATAAATTTGATTATGAAAAAATTGAACTAGAAATAGGAGGAATACCACCAAGATATATAGATGTATCAATATATGTATATAAAAATATAGATTCAATTGAAACATATAAAAACACAGAGTCTGAATTACGAAAAATAGCAAGAAAAAATGAATTAGATAATGAACATATATACATAGGATTGAGAAGAACTAAATAATTTATAGTTAACAATTAAATATTATATATGGGAACTTATACTTTAGTACTTAAAAATAATAAAAAATTTAATAAAGAAATAGGTTCTTTAGGAAAAATATTATTTTCTAAAGGATATTATACATATACAGGAAGCGTTTCAAATACAAATTTTAAACGCGTTAAAAGACATAAAAATGTTTGCGCCGGAAAAAATAATACAGAACATTGGCATATTGACTACATATTACATTCGGATACAATTAGTATAATTACAGTATTTAAAACAGATAAAGATAAAGAATGTATTATTAATAATAAAATAAAAGCTAGAGAATTTAACACTATTGGTGCTTCTGATTGTTCAAATTGTGATAGCCATGTTAAATATTGTCAAAATTTAAAAAAATTAGAAAAAAATTTGAATAAAATTTATAATAACTTATAACTTCTTAATTCTTCCATTAACACCAATACGAACTTTTCTATTACCATATGGATTCGTCCCTGTTACAGTTCCACCTTTAACATTATGTAATCTTAAATTTTGACTTCCTGAATGTGAACCTAAATCAACATGAATATATACTCCACCGCCAAGAGAATCAATAAGCTTTCTTACTTCACCGTTTTTGTTACTAATTCTCCCGGTTCTTCATTTGCACCACCACTATGCTTATTGTATTTTATCTTAATGATATCTCCAACATTTAATTCTGTATGACATTCTTTCGCTGATAACAAGCCATAATAAATAGTATAAATTAATGTGTTATATATTTTAACATTAAATAAAATATTAATTAATAGGCATATATTAGTTTTGTTAAAAAAATATTTAAATAATAGCATATATAATAAATATATATGAATACAAACATTGATATAGAACTTTCAGAAAAACAACAAAATAGTATCGGCATATCAGAATATATTGAACTTGCTAAAATAGGACGTAAATATTAATTATTTAACTTAAAAATAATCTTTCTCCAAATGACCTCTGTTTTGTAATTCATTAAGAACTTCCATAGGAATATTTTTTTCATTTCCTTCAAAGTGTGGCATTTTATATCTAGATGTGCGTTCTGAATTACCTCCGGCCCTATATTCTGAATCTTGTTTTATTACGGAATCCGCTCGTTTAAAACGAACATTTTCATCTAATAATTCGAATTGAAATCTCAACTTTTCATTATAAATAATAGTTATTAATTCACTATTTTCAAATAGCACTTTTACAGTCATATCTAAACAATAATAAACATATGTTATATATTTTGCTATTATAATTAAGGATATTTCGGTAGAGGAATTTCTTTACCACAATTAAGACAACAATTAGGCTTTTTAGGCTTATCAACATTAAATAAACATTCTTTTTCTAAACATTTTGGACACGAAATTATCGTCCAAAAATCACTTTGCATACTCTTTTTTGGCAAATCTGACACTATGAAATCATCTCGTATTTTATTGTTAGTACGGAAACTTCGTTCTTCATCTGAACAAATTAAACGTCTTTCCATTATGTGGTGCGAAAGTAATTCTGAAGCATCTATACGCCAATTAACAGGAACGCAAGGGTCATGAGAAACTGCGTCTAAATAATTTACAAAATCATTTGAATTTAAAGCCATAGATGCCAATGTTTTATTATAAAAAATATTCACTTCTCCATTTTTCTTCGCATATCTACCACTACCTGTAGTTGTATACTGTGATTCATAATCCCATTTTTTAACACCAAATTTATCTTTCTCAACAGGAATCGCTTCAGACTCAGGAACACCGTCTGTAATATTTCGAAGATGCCAATACAATGTAAGCCTTGTCATTACAAAAATAAATGAACTATAACATAATAAAGATATGTATTTGGTTTAATTATGTATCATTAATCGCTTGATATAATATTATTTCTTCTGTATAGAATTTTTCAACATCTAATTTTAATCCATTATTTGTTATCTCAATGGGCTTAATTAATTGTTCTCCAATTTTATCTCCATTATTGTCTACAGAGTTTGAGGAAGAGTGCCTCGGAGTCAAGCCCCGTGGAATTTTCCTCTATCATTGATAAACATAAGTGTGTTTCTTTGTTTTATTATATATTACTATTATTACACCATATGTTTTTTTATTAATAATTTATTAAAAAATATTTAAAAATACAAATATATTTAACCTGTTCATATATATAGTTATATATGAATATTAAAAATTGGTCTGTAGAAAAAAATTATTCTTCTGAAGTATGGCAGTACAAAAATAGAGAATTATATATTTATCTTGTATATTGTCAAGACCATTATAATGAAAATGGAGATGCTGTAATGAAGTGGAGAGGGCATTTAAAAGTTGGTTCAAATATTACTGTTGACGTAAATAATCATGTTCTTTGCGAAGATAAATCAAAAGAAGGTGCGTTTCATGAAATCAGAAATTGGGCATTTGATTTAATGGAACAATTTAATTCAGATTTTGAACAAAAAATAAATGAACTGCAGATAAAAAGTACATTAGAAGAATATGAAGCGTATAAAAATTCAAATGAAAAATAATTAATTATTTAATATTATAAATTAAATTAAACATAATGAATAGAAGAAAATTTGTTTTATCATTAAGTGGAATAGCTGTTATGTACAAATCATTATCTTATCCACATCAACCTGCAATAGCATCTGAAATTTCACTTAATAATAAAGAAGAAATTGAAATACATTCTGATTTTAATACAGAAAACTTATCTATATTATTAGATTTTGATTTTATAAATATTCAATCACAAAATATGCAGACAGAGGATAGTATAAATTTAATTATTAAATCTGGCGTAGATAAATTAGAAAAAATAAAAAAGTTTTCAAATATATCTATCCCAAAAAATGGTGAAAAAGATATATCGTCATCAATTGAATCAATTAATATAATTAACGAAAATATATTAGACTTTTTAACAGAAATGAATGAAGGAGATGAAATAACTGTAAAAATTAGTATAGAAATAGAAAATTCAGAAATAGATACAAAAGAAATAAAAAAAGAATTTTCAATAACTATGATAGGTCCGAAGAAGAAAGCTATTATAAAAAAATCAGAAACAGATACTTTAATTGATAATGATATTACTTTTTCTGCTGAAAATTCTATAACTGGAAGCAATCCAAAATATGAATGGGATTTAGGTGATGGAACAATAAAACAAGGTGAAAAAATAACGCATTCATATTCTGAAAGTGGATTATATTCTGTTGAACTTACAATTCGTGATGATTCAACGGAATATTCTGATACGGTAGAAATAAATATATCTATACCTTCTAACTTAGTTGGTTATTGGAGATTTAATGAAAGTAAAAATTCAGATAAATTAATAGATTATAGTGGGAATGAAAATCATGGTAATTTATATGGAGGAATAACTCAGGAGGTTAAAGGACATAAAGAAGATGAATTGGCATATAGATATGATGGTTCAAGTGGATATATTACAGTTCCAGACGTAGAAGGATATGAAGGAGATGAATTGACATTCACAGCATGGGTAAATATTGAAACAAATAACACAAGTAGTATTATGGATATGCATGATTTTCAAGATGTAGGAGATGGTGGTGAGGGTAAAATACATATAGAGCAAAATGATAGTGGTTATTTCCGCGTTACATTAAAAGATGATAGTGGTAATGATGTTATTGATATGACAAATTCACCTCTTTTAACACAGGATGAATGGAAATTTATTGTTATTCGATATGATGGAGAAAATGCAGAAGTTAGTTATGATGGGGAAGTAAAAGACGAAGATACGGGTTCTAGTGATATTGCATCCACACAAGATTTTCAATTTGGTATGCATAAAGAAGGAAGATGGTTCGATGGACGAATAAGCGAAATAAGAATATACAATGAATTTTTAACTGATGAACAACTTAAAAACGTTAGAGATGGTGGAGAATTATAATTTATTCACGTTTTACAGTATATAGTAATTCACCTACGGCTCCAAAGAGAACACTTGCTCCATAAGAACTACCAAAATACATTTCCCATATATCATTATCACGAATTATTTCTAAATTTTTAATACCTTGTGGATTTTTTCTACGATATTCTTCTCTAATTAACTTACCCATTTCTTTTGGAATTTTCATAACCAAAACTTGATTATCTGCATCATCCCAAGACCCCGTTTTTTCTAAATCATAAAAATCAATTTTACATTGTAATTCTATTTCTTTATCATATAAATTTGTAATTTTCTTCATATATGTATATATGTAATGAAATACATAAATATAACGAATTTAAACAGTATTATGTACATTATGGCCAATGACCTCTTTCAGCATACGCATTATTTAATCTCTCAAGGGCAACTACATATGCAGCATCTCGCCACGATATATTTTCATTATTTTCATATTTATTTACTAATTCATCCCATGCATTTAACATGTCGTTATCTAATTCTGATTGAACTTGTTCTAATGTCCAATTTCTACGGCCAATACCTTGAACCCATTCGTAGTAACTAACTACTACGCCACCTGCATTGGCTATAATGTCTGGTATAATGATAATATTTTGTTCATCTAATCTAGGTTCTGCATTTATATTTACCGGTCCATTTGAACCTTCAACAATTATATCCGCATTAATTTTATCAGCATTTTCTTTAGTAATAACATTTCCAATTGCTGCGGGTATTAATACATCAACATCAGAATATAAAATATTTTTATTTTTCTGAACTTTATTTTCTTTATAATTTTTAATACCTTCCGGTTGTTCAGTATGAATTGGTATCTCAGAAGTATCTAATCCATTTTCATCAAAAACCATTCCGTGTTCATCACTTAAAGCGACAATTTTTGCACCCCATTTATCTAATAATCTTGCTGCATTTCCACCAACGCTACCATATCCCTGAACAGCAACTGTTATATTTGAAATATCTTTATCATAATATTCACAAGCTTTTTTCGTAATCAAAGCAACACTTCTTCCCGGTGCATTATCTCTTCCTAGGCTACCTGAAACAACAGGTGGCTTCCCTGTTACAACACCGGGGGTCATTTCTTTTTCACCCATACTATACGCATCCATTATCCAAGACATAGTACGAGATGTTGTACCCATATCTGGTGCAGGAATATCTTTTTTAGGCCCGATAAATTCTCTCATTTCATGTGTCATTCTTCTTGTCAATCTTTCTTTTTCACCAGTACTCAAATTTTTTGAATTAACTTTAACACCTCCTTTTGCGCCACCATAAGGCAAGTTCATCAATGCACATTTCCACGTCATCCACATAGACAATGCTATACATTCTTCACGACTAACACTAGGATGATATCTTAAACCTCCTTTATATGGCCCCAAAACACCTTCATGGTGTGCTCTATATCCTGTAAAAACATTTATAGAACCATCATCCATTTTTACAGGAATAGTAAATTCATATAAAGCGTTATGATTTTTGAGTCTTTGAATTACACTGTCTTTAATATCAACGATTTCAATTACTCTATCTAATTGATTTAATGCATTATCTAATGCGTCTTGACCTGACATAATAATAAATTAATTATAAAAGGTTATTAAATTATTTACAATATAATTAAATTAAATAAATTTAAAATAAATTAAATTTTAAATTTTATTTTTATTACTGATTTGAAATAAATTAGTTACGTTAATACAAAATTATATAGGTTATTGTTATTTACTATAACAGGTATAACAAATTTAACAGAAAAACAAGCAATCAAATTTGCAAAAGCTATGGGTGAAACGCATCCACATACAAATGTAAATTTAATTGATGCACATATAGAATGGTGGGACGAAAATTATCCGCAATATGCACCAATTGTAAAGAATTGGTATGAACGATGGAAAAATGATGTAAATGATGAAAAGATAAATTATAAAAAATATAATGAATCATATCATGAATTTATGAAAATGTTAAATGAACAAGAATTATTTTAAGTTTGAAATTTTTACTTAATAATTAAAAATAATTTTTTATCTTTTGAAGTAAATATTGTATACTCTATTTTTATATTCAAAATAAATTTTAAATTTATTAGTATTTTTATCAATATTATATTCTTCATATAATTTATAATTATGTTGTTTATAATCTTCACATATATTTTTAAATAATAGTTTTTTTAAATTATTATTAAACGAAACATCTTTTAAATTTCCATTCGTTTTTTCAAGAACAACTTTATAAATTTTAAATTTTAATGCATATGTATCTCGCGTTTCATAAACGCTATTTTCATATCTCTTATCTTTAGAGTCATTAGATTCTATATTTTTATTTATTTCCGTGAAATATAACATATAAATATTATCTTCTACAAAAAATTGTTCATCATACGTTGTTTCAACCATATATAAATATTAAATTATCATGTTATATGTTTTTGTGAACATAAAAAATGTTATGATTTAATACATTACGAACATATTGAATCGATTCTTCGTATGTATATTTTTTATTTTCCCATGCAAATGAAATTATAATCATATTATCTATTTGACCTATATGACCAGTTATATTTGTGTTATCATCTAAGTATATTTGATTAAGCATTTTATTGCTTTTGTTTGTTTTTGTTTTATCAATATATATATTTATATTTTTATTATCTGAATACAAAATTATACTCTCAAAAATAAATTCATTTTTATTAGGGAATTCAAGAATATTATTTTTAAAATATGATTTTAATTCACTGTAAATATCTTCAAATTCTGATTCAATTGATAACCTTATTTTATTGGGTGTTATTGTTGCTTCATAATTTTCTTTTGATATTTCGACTCCTCTAAGTTCTTTATCTAAATATTCAGTTCTGCTTTTAATAGTTTTGTATTCTTTAATATCTGAATACTGTTTAAAAGCATATACTATCTCTTTAGGAGTACAATTATAATTCACGTTACAACTTAAACTAATTCTAAAATCAACAAATTCATTATTAAGATTATTAATGTATTGCATAATTATATATTAGAAACGAAAGATATTAAAATTATAGTTCCTATATCGTTTCTCAAAATATATTTATTAATATCGTACAAAATATTCAAAACACTATATATTTAATTATCCTTTATATTTTTCAAAAAGTGATATTTTATATTTTCTGGTTCTCTAATTCGTAAAGCACCATTTTTAGCATCTGATTCGACTATATCTCTAATTTTCGTTTCATTTACTGGTAAAATATAATTTGTATTCATATTTTCTACTTTAATAGCGTTAGAAACTGGTTCTATATTTAAAACGTTATCTTTACCTGAATCTTCACTTGAATTTACAAGTAAAGAATTATGGACTTTATAGACTTGCTCATTTATTACAAGATAAAATCCACCATATGCCGTAATTTCAGAATCAGATTTAATAAACATCTCATCATTAAATACAGCAAATTCAATATTCACATTTTCTTTAAACAGCTCTACGTTATCATTTTCTATGGTTTCAATGGTACACTTTGCTTCGTTAAAATATGGATAATATGTATTATCAACTATATCATTTTCTTTAACAGGATAATATCGTCCAATTCCACTCGATAAAACTATGTTAAAATCTTTTGAACGGAAAAGAGCAAATTCATACAAATAATTTTGAGATTCACCAGATATACGGTCTGAATTTTTTGCAGATTTACCAACAAAAAGATTACCTGTTGCTTTTTTAAAATTAACCATAATTAATAGTATAACCCTAGCATGATAAACATTACGATTTTGAATACTAATTAATAGTATATTATATTAAGCAGATTAAAAATTGATTAATATTTGTATTTCATTCAAATCTAAAATTTAAGTACAATATTGTATATATAAACTATATGATGTAAAAATTACGAAAATAAATATACCAAAATAATTTATAATCATCTTTAAAAACAATGTATATTTTATGTAATATGAATGGTGTCCAAAAAATGATTATTTATAGTTTGTATAAATATATGCGTTGAGATATTTTTACATAATTCAATATACAGAATTTAAAAATAATACTTATAAGGGTATAGTAGAATAATTATATTATGAATAAGTATCCTGACGAAGTTCAATCTGTTGTTTCAGCAGCTTCAGAACTATCATCGAATGTACGCGTTGATTATTAATAACATGGAATACGAAGTACATGCAGGTACAGAAATGTTATACTTAAATCCAGAAAAACAAGTATATGCTATTAAAGATACAAAACAAGATGATGAATATTTATACTGTAAAGATTTTGCAGAAGCTATTGGTAAATTTATAAGTAAATTAATTGCGTAAAATACTTTAAATAAATAAATTATTACATAATAAAAATTAATCATAAAACTTAAATTTAATCATCATATGCTCTATCTAGATTTCCTTTTACTGATAATTTATGTCCATCTTTAAATATAATATGTATATATTTGTTGTCTTGTTCTGCAGTTTGAACATTTTTTAAATGTACACTATGTTCAATCGGTTCTGATAATCTTTTACGGTCAATTTCACTAACTTCATCCCTATCAAAATCTGTAAACCCAATATTTTTACAATCTTTTACTTTAATCAATTTTCCATTGTTAATTTTAAAAATATTATTATCCTCTCTTGTTTCCATATATACCCGTCTTGTATCTTGCTCAATAAGTTCTAAATCTGTTCTGTTCTTTATTTTTCCATTAACTTTTACATATGTTTGCATGTTATATATTTTAGATACACATACTATATGTTTTTTGAAAAATATTTATTATTTATAAATTTAAATATATATAAAACAACATAATATTATTGCTCATACTTTGGATGGTCTTCTTGTGACTCTGCATGTGTATCAAGTAATACAGTTATATATTTCTGATTATTGTGAATTTTTTCTACAGAGGATACATATATAATACCTCTTGATGCTCGATGAAAACGACCAACTAAATCACTTGCATCTCCTTTAAATTTCGCACCAATTTTAAAACAATGATAA